>ENA-OUOG01000050-OUOG01000050.1-marine-metagenome-genome-assembly--contig:-NODE-50-length-127055-cov-7.081888_pt1 | contig 127055 bp, 54 predicted proteins | sample MGYA00248635_ERZ508505 | MGnify/ENA primary metagenome ERZ508505 (study PRJEB26176, sample SAMN06267871) | marine metagenome | isolation source: Saanich Inlet, British Columbia, Canada | place: Pacific... | reverse complement strand
CCGAGCAGTCCCGCGGTCGCGGACGCGTCGGGAAAACCCACTCAGGAGGAAGCGTCGGCCGAACCCGATGACGAAGACTCGTCGGAAGACGCGAAGGGGGATTGGCGAGCCCCCCCGGATTGGGACGGGTGGGTCGCCTGGCCTCCCCCGAACCCGCCGCCGCCGTCGCGAGAGTAGGGCGCGGGTATCAAATTTTAGACTCAAGATAGCAACCTCGTCAGCCGCCGCCTAAACGCGTTCAGCGTCGCATCTCCACGTCTCCATGAAACACCATCGAGCTCGCTCGTATCTAATGCCTCTTGTGGTGTCGGCCGCTTCCGTGCCTGTTGTGCTTCCCCCCGTTCCGCTCCTCCAGCCCGCGCGCGGCGGCGGCGGCGGCGGCGGCGGCGTGCGCGGCGGGCGTCTGCGGCGGTCGCATCCCGAGCGCGTTCATCACGCCGCCGACGACCCGCCCGTGCCGCTCGACGTTCCGCACGCGCCCCTCCGCCACCGCCGCGGTCCCCAGCACGAACGCGCTCACCGCCCTCTGCACGAACACGCACAAAACCAAGAGCGCGGCGCACGCGCCCGCGACGCCGCCGCTGGGCAACCAGCGTCCGCGCATCTCTTTTTTTAATTTATCGAGATGCGAACGCGCGGCGCCGAAATCCGGCTGGATCCTCAGCGTGGCTTCGAACGAGCGCACCGCCTCCTCCGTTCGGCCCTGGCTGGCGTAGGCGTTCCCGATGCTGTACTGCAGCAGCGTATGTCGCGGGTTCATCTGTAACCCGAGCGTGAACAGGCGGATCGCTTCTTCCGGTTCGCCCATCACGAAACGCACGCCCCCCAGGTTGAGGTAAAAGTCGGGATGCGGCTGCGCGCGCAACGCGCGCTCGAAACACTCCACGGCCAAATCGCTCTCGCCCTTGACCCTGTATGCGTTCCCGAGGTCGCTCCACATCACCGGGTCGCTCGGGTTCTCGCGCGTCGAGCGCAGTAACACGTCGAACGCCTTCTCCACGCCGCCGTACCGGTCGAACAGCACGGCGAGCGCCGGTTCCGGTCGCAGGATTCGATTCTTCTTCGGCGCGCCGCGTGTCGACCAATCCGCCTCCGCCTCGCTCGGGTCGCGCAGCAGGTCCAGGCCGTACGAGGGCAGGTCGCGCATTTTGTGCGTGGTGTTCTCCGCGCCCGCGTCCAGCAGCACGCCGAGGTGCGTCCAGGCGTGCCGCCTGGCCCACCGCTCCTTCGCGGAGGCTTTGTTGTGGGACAGCGATTCGTCGTTCGGGACGGTGGGCTTGCGCGCGCCGGGGTGCTGCACGGGCAGGCTGAACTTCACCGTGTCCTCCGGGACGTGGTCCAGGGAGAGCGACCGGATGATGCCCGCGTCGGGGTCCACGCGCAGGTGCGTCGCGGCGCGAGCCAGGGGGAGCGACGTGAGCGCCAGCGACCCCGCCAGGGACCTGGAAAGCGCGGTGGGCGCGAGGATCGGCGTCGCGTCCGCGCGCCCGAAGCCCGCGCCCGCGGGCTCACCCAGCGCCACGCACAACACCAGGGCGATCGAAGCGAGCCCACCGGCGCGCATGGCGACCGCGGGACCCGAACTCGGCGCGTGCGCCACCCGTGTGGCTTGTGCGCGCGCGAGGAAGCACACGAGTCTCTTTCGGGATTTTGCCCAACCTCAAGAGAAAGCGCACGCCGTATGCGTATTCAGTCAGGCACGGTGCCGCCCTACACTGGGGCCTCGGTTCGCGCTTTTTTCTCGACTCCAGATCGCGCATTTGCTGGGGTTTGCGTGCCGCGCGTCCACTGCACGCCGCGCGTGTCCCCGATCAGGAGGCACAGCGCGATGGCGATGGATACGGGCGCGTACGTCGCGGGCGAGTCCATCTACATCCCCATCTCCGGGACGGACGAGGCGGTGGCCCTCAACGTCGACGACCTTCCCGAGAATGTGGACGACGTGCTCGGCCTCCTGCAGGCCGAGTTGAGTCCTCTGGGGCTGTGGCTGGACCTCGCCAAGGCGTACTTGCAGAGGGGCAAGGAGGAACACTTCCGGGCGATCCTGGAGACGGGGTGCTCGCCAGGTGCGTGATCACGGACGGGATTTCGGAGGCGGGGGAAAAGCGCTCGCGTGAAGCGCCGATCGACGCGGCGACGAAATCGCGCCGATCCCGAATCCCGCGGTCTCGCGATCGCGAGCGATCCGGCGCCCGCGCCCGCGTCCGGACCCCAGCAGAGTCCCGCCTCCCGTCGCGCGCCGCGATCGCTGACCTCGACGCTCTCCCTTCCGCCACCTCGCTTTTGCCTTTTTCGCGAACCGACAGAGATCGAGGAGTACTACCCCGACGCCAAGTACCAGCGCACGTGCTTGATGTGCGCGTTCGCGTCGTACTACACCAACCTCGGCTCGGCGGAGCCCGACAAGATCAACCGCGACGAGCATTTCCACCGCGCCGAGTCGCTGTTGAACCAGGCGTCCTTGATCCGGCGGAACGGCGCGCCCGGCGAGAAGGAGGAGCAGCTGCCCGTGCTGGGCATGGCGCACCTCAAGATGGCGCGCGGCGACACCGCGGAGGCGGAGAAGCTGATAGACGCCGCGCGCAACCTCAAGGATGACGGCGCGGAGAACGTCGCGCCGATGCTGTGGAAGGCGCTTTTCCTGTTCCGCCGCGCCGCGTTCGGAGACGCGCTGCAGTGGTACCGCAGGGCCCTGCGCGCGCACCCGAGCGCTCCCGCGACTGTGCGCCTGGGCATAGGCGCGTGCCAGCTCAGGCTCGGGCAGTTCGCGGAGGCGCTCAAGGCGTTCGAAAGAGCGCTGGCTCTGGAGCCGCAAAACCCGGACGCGCTTCTGGGCGCGGCGCTCGCCGAACTTCACGGCGCGTCGCCGAACGGTGACGACGACCTCGACGAGGCGGGCGGCGGCGGAGAATCCTCCGTCGCCTACGACGCCGCGGTCGAGCGCGGTCTGCAGTACCTGGAGCGCGCGTTCAACGTGGACCCGCACAACCCGGCGACGCGCGTCGCGCTCGCGAAACACTTCCTCGTCGCGAACGACGGCGACGCGGTTGCGAAGCTCACCGAGACAATCGTCGCCGGCGCGGGCGGCGGCGCCGTCGCCGCCACGAACAGACTCAGGGCGGAGGCTTCGTTCGTGCGCGCGCGCGCCGCGCACAAAAACGGCGACCTCGCCGCAGCGCGCTCTCTGTACCAGGCGGCGGCGCAGCTGGACGAAACGTTCGCGGCACCCGCGTTCGGGTTAGCGCAAGTCGCGCTGGCGCGCGGCGACGTGAAAGCCGCCGGCGTGTACGCCGAGAAGGCTCGTTTGGCCTTCCCCGAGAGCCACTCCGTGGTGCGCGTGTACGGGCACCTGCGGCGCGTGGAGGACGACGCGCGGTCCATCGCGGCGGGGGGGGGCGTGGTTTCCGTCGGCAAGGCTGGCGCGGGCGCCGGGCGCGACGCCGAGACCGCCGCCGCGCTGCGCCGCGCCGCCGACGCCGACGCGTCGGATTTCGAAGCGCGCCTCGAGCTGGGAGACGCGCTTCTCGGCGCCGGCGAGTACGCGCGCGCGTCGGCGGCTTACGAGCGCGCGGCGGAGATTGCGCCCGGAGACGCACCCTCCGCGGCGCTCCTGAACAACTGCGGCGTGTTGCGTGCGATGACCGGTCGCGGCGCGCACGAAGGCCGCTTCGAGAAGGCGCGATCGTGGTTCCTGCGCGCGCTGGCGGCGGCGCACGCCGAGAGCGAAGGCGCCTCCGGTGTCGGTTTGGATAAAAAAACCGACGCCGCGACGGGCGAGGCGCTGGACGTCTCGTCGGCGCGCGCGAAGACGCCGGAGTCGGCTTTGCCCGTGGCGTTCAACCTCGCGCGGCTGGTGGAGGATCGAGGCATGGTCGCCGAGGCGGAGCGGCGGTACCGCGACCTGCTCGTGGCGTCGCCGAAGATGACGGAGTGCCTGCTGCGGTTAGCGAGCATGCGCGCCGAGCGCCGCGATTTCGACGGCGCCACTAAACTGGCGCGCGAGGCGCTCGCGCTTAACGCGGAGGACACCGACGCGATGGCGTTTTTAGGCCATCTGCTGATGAAGCAGGGCCGGTGGGCGGAGGCGCAGGCGCAGTTCAAGCTGCTCCGCGCGGCGCACAAGCCGCTGGGCGCGCAGGCGGCGCAGCTCGCGGCGGCGGCGGGCAAGGACCCCAAGGCGGCGACGCACGCCACGGACGAGTACGCGATGATCTCGGTGGGCAACGCGGCGTATTACCAGGCGATGAAAGCTCAGAGCGCGGGCAACCGTAACCGCGCTGGGTCGGACGAGAAGTCTTCCAAAGCCGTGAAGGAACACCTGGAGTACGCCGCGACGATGTACACCAAGGCGCTGCAGAAGAGCGAGTCCAACCTGTTCGCCGCCAACGGGCTGGGCATTCTTTTAGCGGAGAAGGGCAAGATCGAGGAGGCGAAGGAGACGTTCCAGATGGTCGCGGAGGGGCTGCGCGCGGCGGCGACGAACGAAGGCGACGAGAGCTCCGGCGACGCGAACGGCGCCGCGCGGGACCGCGCGTCCAAGTTCCCCGACATCTGGATCAACCAGGGCCACATTCAGATGGCCAAGGGGAACTGGGACGCCGCCGCTAGGCACTACGCGCAGGCGCAGGCGAAGTTTTTCCACAACCTCGACCCCTCGGTGATGCTGTACCAGGCGCGCAACCAGTACGAGAGCGGCACGTCCGGGTTGCCGGAGTCGCAGAAGACGCTGCGACGCGCTCTGCACGTCGCGCCCTGGAACCACCGGCTTCGATTCAACCTGGCGTACGTGATCCAGGAAAAGGCGCAGCGCGAGATGCAGACGCTGCTGAAAGCCGGCCAGAAGATCGCGGGCGGCGGCGTCGCCGAGGATGGCGGCACGAAAGCCGCGCGCTTGCAAACCGCCATCGACGAGATTGCGCTCGCCGGGTCCATCTTCGATCAGCTCCTCACCGTCGCCGCCGCCGCGGAAGCCGGCGGTGAGACCGAGGGCGACGACAAAGACAAAGAGGAGCGCAAGCGAAGAGCGAGCGCGATGCTGGGTTTCGATAAATCCAGGGTGCGCACGCACGCGGGGTTCTGCCGCCAGTCGCTCAAGGATTGGCCGCAGAACCTTCCCAAGGCGCGCGCCGAGGATGAGGCGTTTCACGCCAAGCGCGAGTCGCTCATGGCGGAGCGCCGCGCGGAGATGGAGAAGCTCGCCATGGAGAAGGCGAAGGCGCGTGCGGACGAGGAGCTCAGGCGCAAGGCCGAGGAGGCCGCCGCCGCGGCGGCGCGGGACAAGTTCAAGAGGTCCAACGAGGAGTACATGGCGCGCACCGCCGGCGAGCGCGAGGCGGAGGCGGCGGCGGAGGGCCGGCGCGGGAAAGGCGGAGCCGCCGAGTACGTGGACGAGGACGACGACGACGTGCCGGCGCCGGATGCCGAGCTCGCCAAGCCCAAGACCGCGGAGGAGAAGGCCGCGCTCAAGGCCACCGGCCTGTTCTCCGACTCGGAAGACGAGGAGGAGGAGGCGCAGGACACGGACGAGGAGGAGGAGGAGGCGCCGGACGCCGAGAAGTCGGACGCCGAGAAGTCGGACGCCGAGTCGGAGGAGGAGGAGGACGCGCCCGCGGCGACGGAGGATCCCGCGCCCTCCGGCCGCCGCGCGCGCGCGAAGCCCGAGGCTGAGGTCGAGAAGAGCTCCAAGGCGAAGAAGGCTATGGAGGCGCTCGCCGCGAAGAGCAGGAAGAAGCGCGGGCTCGAACCTGCGGCGGAGGGCGCCGCGGCGGAGGAGGAGGCGGCGGATCCGGAGCCGGAGGCGCCTTCGCGGAAACGACGCAAGGCGCTCGTCGACGACGACGACGAGTGACGCGTCGGTTCGACTTTTGTTCGTTTTTCTACCAGACGATACACGCTACTCGACGCGATCTCGCTACTCGACGACGTCAGTCACCTTCTCGCGGTTTGTCTCGCGACACGCCTCTCTCGCCGGCCTCACCCGCTCTCTCGGCGTGTATGTTCGCCACGCACCGCGCGTGGTCCAGCCAAAACAGCGGCTCGGCGTTGGCGTCGTCGCAGCGCTGCACGGCGTCGACTTTCAGCTGAAGTTTTTCCCGGTACTCCGCGACTCGGCCTTGACATCGCACCAGCGCCCCGAGACGCAGACCCCTCAAATCTATGCTGAAGTCGCCGTTGGAGACAGCCCCCCCTCCCGCGGTGAGCGTCGCGCCGCCGTCGTCGCCCGCGGAGTTGAGCCACACCACGCACTCGAGGCACCCCGTGCCGTCGTCGACTGCGTCGCGACGCGTTTCGAGTGACGACGAGAGATGGATGTTGAAACGAGAGGATGGGGTCAGTCGGAGCCGTTTGGGTGCCGCGATGCGCGCGTGACGAGAGATGCGAGGGGGGTCTTTCCACGCGAGGCGCATGGACGGGAACATGGGGGTGGGAAGCGCGTCACGTACGCGTGAAGATGGTCTTGCTGTCCCGGACGGTGAGCGTCACGACGTGTCCCATGAGCTCGTATCGCTTCGTCGGCCTCCCGTGGAAGAAGTGCACCCCGCGGTTGGTGCCCTCCGCGGGCACGAGCGCGGGGTGTTCCCCCACCACCTCGCCCGCGGTCACCTTCACGTTCGCGAAGAAAAGCGGGTCCAGCCCCCACGACTCCGGTGGGGGCGGGGGCGCCGCCATCGCGAGCGCGCGCGGGAGAGTGCCAACTTTTCAGTCGCACGATCTGACGTTTGGAAAGAAGTTTCGCGTGCCAGCGTTGGACCGCTCGACCACAATCGGCCTCGCGCGGATGTCGGGCGAGGGCAAGTCCGAGGGCGATGGCTCCGGCTGGGGCTGGGGCACCAGCTCGGACTGGGGCATGGGGGACTTGGATATCACCGCCAGCTTGAACTCGCTAGCCGAGCAGGCTAACCAGATAGACCTCACCGCGGCGGCGAACTACGCGGCGGAGCAAGCGTCGTTGGCCGCGGAGCAGGCCGCGGAACAAGCCAGCGCTTTCGATGTCTCCGCCGCGGCGTCGTACGCCGCGGAGCAGGCGCAGCTGGCCGCGGAGCAGGCTGCGGAGCGAGCGTCGCAGATGGCGAAGGAACTCGAATCCTTCGACGCGGGACTCGACGCGGACGCGGCGTCCACCGCCGCGACCGCGCCGTCCACGGGGCACGGATCGGATTGGACGTCGGGCGAATCCGGCGACCCGGAGAACGACGCGGACCGGTCGGAGACGCGCGGCGCGACGGAACCCGAAACCGACGTGGAGACGAAACCTCCTCTTCCGACGGAACCCCCCGCCGCGGAACCGTCTTCGGAACCGGCCCCGGAAGAAGACGCGTCCGCCGCGCCGTCGGCGGAACGTTCCGCCGGCGCCGAGGACCCGGACGCCGCCGCCGCCGCCGTCGTTCCCGCTTCCGCCGCGTCCGCCGCGACCGAGACGCCGCGCGACGCCGCCTCGCGACGTAGTCTTAAAAAAGGGGAAACGACGACACCAGCGACGACATCGCCGAAGATGAAGACACCGCCAGCCTTGGACGGCTCGGATCCTTCGGAAGACGCGCGCGACGCTGAGCTCCGTCGGCTCCGCGAAACGCTCGCCGCTCGCGAGTCGCAGCTTTTGGCGGCGGCGTCGTCGGCGGCGGCGGCGCGCGAGGCGGAGACGTCCGAGCTCCGGCGCGAGCTCGCGGCTCTGCGCGGGGCCTCCGGCGCCTCGGCCTCCGATGCCTCGGACCTCGCCGCGCGGCTGGAGGAGAAGGAGCGCGAGATCCGCGAGTGGGCGGAGGAGGGCGAGGCTCTTTCGAAGCGGCAGGCGGAGCTCGAGTCCGCCGTCAAGGCCAAAAACGCGCGGATCCGCGAGCTCGAGGCTCGGCGCGCGGAGACAGAGTCGCGGCTGGAGGACGAGGTCGCGAAGCGCGGCGCCCTCGAGGCGCAGAGGGAGGCGCTCGCCTCGGAGGCAGAGGACGCGAGGCGCTCGACGGCGGCGGCGGAGGCCAAGGCGGACGCCGAGGCGCGCGCCCGACTGGAAGCCGCGCTCCGCGACGCGCGCGAGACGGAGCGCGCGCTGAGAGAAGAGACGGAGGGTTTGCGCGAGGCGGCGACGCGCGCGGCGGAGGCTTCCGCGCGCCGCGAGGAGCGCGCGGCGGAGGAGATGAAAGAACTGGAGACGCGATGGCAGGAAAGCGAGGCGAGACACCAAGCGCTCGCCGAGCGTTTGCCGGAGAGCACGAGGCCGCTGCTTCGGCAAATCGAGGCGATGCGCGCGGGCGAGCGCGACGCCGCGGAGGCGCGCGCCGCCGCCGAGCGCGCGTCGCGCGGCCGCGTGGCCGCCGCCGAGGAGGCGCGCGAGGAGGCGGAGGCGCGCGCGGCGGCGGCGGCGGAGGAAACCGCGGAGGCGCGCGCGGCGGCGAGAGAGGCGCGCGCCAAGACGGCGGAGGCCCGCGCCGAGCTGAGCGCGCTACACAAGGCACTCGCTGCCGAACGCGCCGCCGCCGCGGCGGCGGTTTCCAAGGCGGCGGAGGCGACGGAGTCGGCGGCGCAGCGGGAGGGCGCGGCGCGCGCCGTGGAGGAGGAGAGCAGGGACAAGGAGACGCGACTCCGGCGGCAGCTGGCGGAGGAGCGCGGCCACGCCGAGGCGGCGGCGGCGCAGCGCGAACACGAGCGCCGCGAGTGGGCGTCGCTGGAAAACGCGCTCGAGTCGCGCGCGCGCGCGCTCGAGGCGGAGCTTGCGACGGCGCGCGAAAGCTCGGAACGAGAGGTCGTCGCGGAGACGTCGGCGTCGTCGGCGAGCGCGCCTCGTCGCGACGGAAAGGTGGCCTCTGTGATCGCTGAGGCGTCGCGCTTCGTGACCGCGGGGGGGGAGGGCGGGGTGGAGCTCGCGGTGGACCGCGCGACGGAGGCGTTGCAGCGGCTCCTGCGCGCGCGCGAGGGCGAGCTCGAGACGTGCGAGCGGCGCATCCGGGACCTCGAGGCGTCCCAGCGCGAGCTCGCGAACGAGCTGCTGGCGATGACCACCGCGATGGACGAGGCGGGCGACCCGCGTCTGCTCGCGGCGGCGCTCCGCGACCTGGAGGACAGGCACGTCGCCGCGCTGGAGCTGATGGGCGAGACCTCGGAGGAAAACGAGGAGCTCGCTGCGCGCGTCGAGGCGCTGCAGGAGACGCTGCGCGCGGTTGGAAACGGGTCCTCGTGACGGACGTTACACGTCGACGAAGACGCACACCGAAGGTCATAGATATTACGCTTGAAGGTATTACAGTAATACGGACACGCCGCGGTCCCTCGAGTCGCGTCAGATTTGGCCCACCGCGTTCATGTCGGAGGACGAGTTGAGCGGCAACGCGTCGAAGTACTTGAACTCTCCGTCAGCCTTCTTGTACCTCGACCGCTCCGCCAAAGTCTTCGTCCCGCCCCTGTTCTTTTTCCCCGCGCCCTTGTAGGAAACCTCGTACGTCACGAACGTCTCCTCGTCGCCCTCCTTGATCGCCTTCACGCGGAGAGACGTGAAGTTCACCTTCTTCATGGTCGCGTCGGCGTCCTTCTCGAGCTGCTCCCTCGCCTCCGCCGGGTCGTCCTTGCGCTTCATGTCCTTCGAGTCCGGGTGCGTGCTCGCGACGATGTACTTGGGCGCGTTCTTGACGTAGGCAGAGAAGCGAGCTCTGACGATGTTTTCGGGGGTCACGGCGTCGGCGGGCGCGGTGCCGTCGTGATGCGGCTGGCAGCACGACGCGTATTCCTTGCCGCTGCCGCACGGGCACCTCGGGTCGACCTTCGCGACGGGATCGCCCGCGGAGTCGTTACCGTCGTCCATGAGATCCGCGAGCATGCCCTTGCGACCCCTCGCGGAGACGTTTCGGGGTTTTGCGCATCTGGCTGCCGACGTCACGGCCGCGCGGGCTTTGGCGGCGCGGGGGAAGACCGAGGCGCGAGCCGGGACGACGGCGGTACGGCACATGACGCTCGACATGTCTTAGGTCGGTTCGAGGTTGGAAGCGAAGTCGCTGCTGGCCCGTGCGACCGGTTGTGGCGGGCCACCGTGTGGCTCGTCCGCGAAAAGGCCGGTGGCGAAAAAAGCGACGCAAAGCGACTCCACGACTCGGCGCGCTTTTCGTCGCGCCCGCGTCAAGACGCGCCGGCGGACCGGTTCGCGGCGCGGTCACTCGACGCGCGGGAAACGGCAACGTGGGTGCCGCGCGTGCTATGGATACGTTCTATTCTATTTATAAACGCGCGTGACGCACCGACGTCGACTACGTATACGCGCGTCGCAGTCGTTCGGGCACGTCCGCGAAGTGCGACCTGACGAGTTTCTCGACGTCGCGCGTCACGGCGGCTTCAAACGCGTTTCCGTTTCCGTCGCGCCTCCGCGTCGCCGCGGCGCCCTCATCCGCGGCGACGTCGCGCAGGAACGCGACGAGCGCGCCCGTGAGCAGGTACCGGTCGTCTCTCGGCACGTGTTTCAGCGCGAAGTGGTTCACCTCGAACGCGTTCGCGGGCGCGGGGAACACGCGCATAAACACCAACTCCTCCACGACGTCCCACGCGCGGTAAACGCCCTCTTCCCAGTTTTTCGTGCACTCCAGGTCCAGCGGCAGGTCCTGCTCGGCGGCGTCGTCCTGGCCGGCCAGGGGTCCCGATCTTACCCACGCGTACGGCCGGTCGTACTTCGCGTACGCGCCCACCAGGAACGTCGTCGAGTGCGATTGGGCGTCGGACTTAGACGGGGCGCCGGGCGCGAACGTTTCGTCGGCGACGGCGGCGAACGGCGAGCCGCCGCGACTCTGCGCGCGACTCTTCGCGCGCGGGGACCCGTCCTCGTCCAACGGCGCGCGCGTTTCGCGTTTCGCCGATACGTGACGAGTCATCGTCGCGGCGTCGGAGGCATGTTCCGGGCGTAGCCAAACGCGGGGGTTGCTGAGCGGGGACGGGGGACGGGGACGAGTTATGGGCAAACAGTCAGGCGGGGACGTCGCGCGGGGATGGCGAACGACGCGACGCGTCGCGAGCGGCGGATGAGAATCCGACGGAAACCGAAGAGACCTTTGCGCTTTTCGTGCCGTCTCTTTCGACCGTCGCGTCGGGTGGTCGGTGTCGGAGAATGCTTCGCGTGTCTTCGCATCAGGAGCGGCGCCCTGTGGGCTTTGCGGCCTCAGAGCCCTTGCGCAAGAGTCGAACGCGTGTCGTCATCCACCGAGAAAAGCCGCGGACGGGAGATTCGGAGACGGAGGAAATCGGAAACGGGAGGAGGGCGGTCGAACCTCGCGTCGGGGTCAGTCGTGTCGCCGGCCACCAGGCTGTCCCGGTGATGCACCGTCACCAGAAGCTCCTCGCGTCCGCGGAGGTGCAGCGAGAAGTGCTTGAAACCCTGTGCGGTGCGTGGGAGACGAGCGTGGGAGGAAGTGGGAGAAGGTGAGCGAGAGCGAAGGCGAGCACGTGCGCGCGGCGGTCGGGGAACGCCGCGTCTGCGCAGACCCGGTCGCGCACCTTCAGGCACCCGAGCCGGAGCGCGTCTTTGTAGAACTCCTCCATCGTCCCAGCCGGACGCCGCGCCCAGCGCGCCCCCGTCTGGTCCCGGTGGACGGACGCGTTTCGCGCGTTCGCTGACAACACTGACAACATTGACAACGACCGAAACTTCGAGGCGCTAAGCGCCAACTTCGTCTTCGCTTCGTTCGCATCGAAAGGAAAACGACGGGCACGGCGACGGTCTCGCCCTTTCCTTAGCGCGCTCCACGCACGTTAACCGACACCATGTCCACCGCCAACATCTCCAAGAAGCGCAAGGTGTGTACCCTGACCGCGCGAATCGTCCCGGGGACGATCGCCCGTCACCCGCGCGCGACCGTCCGTCGACAGCCATCGCGTGTTTTTCGCACGGAGGGTTTGTTTCGCGCGCGGTTCGATCGACCGGCTGCGACGCGCCGAGCGACCCACGCGACCGCGGACGCGCCGCCGCGGCGCCGCGTTCGCGTCGCGCGCGATCGACCGATCGCGCGTGGAGGCGCGGTCGCGCGTCGCCCGCGGTCGCGGTTCCCGACCGGACGCGGTGACCGTCGATGCGGCGTTCGTTAGGGTTTTGCGTGCTCGCGCGTCGGAACCGTCTCCCTCATCGTCCGTCGTCTCTCCCGGACGCGTCCGCTGACCCACCCCTTTCGGATACTCCGCGTGCCTCTCCACCCCCCCTTCTTTCTCTCAACGCGCAGTTCGTCGCCGATGGCGTGTTCTTCGCCGAGCTGAACGAGATGCTCATCCGCGAGCTCGCCGAGGATGGGTACTCGGGCGTGGAGGTGCGCGTCACCCCCATGCGCACGGAGATCATCATCCGCGCGACGCGCACGCAGTCTGTGCTCGGCGAGAAGGGCCGCCGCATCCGCGAGCTCACCTCGCTGGTGCAGAAGCGCTTCGGCTTCGCCGAGGGCTCCGTCGAGCTCTACGCCGAGAAGGTGGCCAACCGCGGTCTGTGCGCCATTGCGCAGGCGGAGTCGCTGCGCTACAAGCTGCTCGGCGGCCTCGCGGTGCGCCGCGCGTGCTACGGCGTGCTCCGCTTCATCATGGAGAACGGCGCCAAGGGCTGCGAGGTTGTCGTGTCCGGCAAGCTGCGCGGCCAGCGCGGCAAGGCGATGAAGTTCAAGGACGGGTACATGATCTCGTCCGGTAACCCCGTCCGCGAATACATCGACTCCTCCGTGCGTCACGTCCTGCTCCGCCAGGGGTGCGTCGGAATCAAGGTGAAAATCATGCTCGACTGGGACCCCAAGGGCCGCACCGGCCCTAGCAACCCCATCCCCGACACCGTCACCATCCACAACCCCAAGGACGAGGACGAATCCGGCGTGGCGAAGCCCTTCGTGGGCAAGGAGCTCGAGATGTGAGCGGTCCGGGAAACGCGAGGGACCGACTAGCGGGCGCTCTCTGAGTTTTGATGAAAGGCGTTTAAGCCAAAACACCCACAACACGCGCTCGTCTTGCGTCGCGAACCTTTTCGTCGCCACTCACCGTCTGCGGGGCCGCGATCGCTCCTTTCCAAAAACTGATGAAACCTCTCCCGATTTAGACACGATTGCGGGAACGCGTCCCCACTGCGTCGCGCGCGCGTGACGGGCGACAACGCGCGCGAGCGGAGACGCGCGTCGTGGTCGGGTCGAGCCCGCGAGCTACACGCGCGCGAGCACCTCGGTGACGAGTGGGCAGGATGCCGCCCGCCATCGAGCTTCAGATTTTGCGCGCGGGAGACGGGCAGTACTACCCGAAGCAGGGCGAGACCGTGGCGGTGCACTACACCATGTCCCTGTCCAACGGCAAGGAGGTGGACAACACGTATAAGCGCAGGCAGCCGTTCCGGTTCAAGGTGTCGAGCGGTCAGGTGGTGAAAGGGTGGGACGAGGCGGTCAAGCAGCTCAGCGTGGGGGAGAAGGCGTCGTGCATCTTTCCCTCCTCCTACGCCTATTCGGGGAAAGGATTCCCGGGCCTGATCCCGCCGCGCTCGGACCTGCACGTCACGCTGGAGCTCGTCTCCATCACGAAAGAGGACTGACACTGAGAGCACGGCGAACGTCGTGAGCGGACACCGCGCGTGCGAGTTGTAAAACGTAAAGCGTAAAACAGAGCGACGGAGCTCTCCGCGCGCGCCCGCGTCGCTCTCTCCCCAAATCTCCCGCAGCCGAACAGAACGCGTTTCTGACGCCTCACCTCGGCACCGCGCGAAGCCTGACGTTCTTCGCCGCCTTCACCCCACGCGCGAGCGAGTCGCCCTTCCCCAGCACATCGTCCCAGTCCTGCGACGCCTCGAGCATGCCGAACAGGCTCTGCGACCCCCCCCCGTTGCCGAGCCTAGACGCGGGCTTGCTCGAGGGCGCCGCCATCCGATCGCGCGGCGCCCACCCAAAGTCGGCGCGCGCGTTTTCGTCGCCGCCAATCTCGCGCAGCGTCGTCGCCGGCCGCTCCGCCGCCGAGCGCTCCTCCGCGTCCTTGTCCCACATGCTCTGCGAGTCCCCGGATGCGCCGAACACGAACGAGCGGCTCGCGCCGCCGCCGCCCAGGGACGCCGAGCGCACCAGGCCGGCGCCGGAGGCGCCCGCGCCCGAGCGCGAACCGTTCCCGCGGCCGAGGAACGAAGTCGACGCGTGGCGCTCGAGGCCGGGCCCCCGGGCGGCGGCGCCCGCGACGTTCGCCGAGTTGGCGCGGGGAAGGCCCCCGGCGGCGGACCCGGAGGCCGGGAACCCGTTCGCGTGGTCCAGCGCGGCGACCGCAGCCTCCACGCCGCGGCGCGTGCGCGCGCGGCGTCCCTTCTTGCCGGCGTCGATCATGGACCTGAAATCCTGCGAGTCGAATCCCACGTCGCGCGCCGAAGGCACCTGCGAGTCCTCGGCGTCGCGCGCGGAGAGCGAGTCGCCGGCGGCGGCGCGCTGCGCCTCCGCCGCGGCGGCCGCCGCCTTGCGGCGTGCGGCGCGCTCGGCCCACTCGCCGTCGTCGTCGGAGGAGAGCTCCACCGCCTCCCAGGCGCGGTCGGGGACGTCGATGCCGAGGTCGTCGTCGTCCGAGTCCTCGGCGCCGGCGCGGCGGCGGCGCTGCCATCCGTCGGGCCCGCCGTCCAGCGCGCCGCCCTTCTCCTTGCGCCGGAACCCGTTCTCCAGCGCCTCCTTCATCCGGCGCAGCTCCTCGTCGTCGCGCTCCTCCTCGAAGCGCGCGTGCGCGGCGGCGCGCTTCTGCGCGCGGCGCTCGTCGTCGTCCGCGGCGTCGTCGAAGTCAATGTAGTCCACCATCTCCTCGAGCTCCTCGCGGTCGAGCAACCCGTCGGCGCGCTTCGTCGCGCGGCGCTTGATGACGCGCCCGTCCGCACCCGTGCGCTCCTCCACCTCCACCTCTTCCTCGTCCGAGGTGTGGCCGCCGTCGTCGGACATCTCCGCCTCGTCCTCGAACGCCTCGCCCACGCGCGCCTTGCGACGCGCGGCCGCGTCCGCTTTGAAAAACGCCTTCGCCTTCTTCAGCTGACGCAGGCGCTCCTTGCGCGTCATCTCGCGCGTCTCCTCCTCGCTCAGGTCCTCCTCCTCCTCCTCGGGCGCGGCGTCCTCCGCCGCCGCCGCCTCCTCCTTCGCCTTCTGCGCCGCGAGCTCCGCCGCGGCCGCCTCGGGGGAGATGTGAAGCTCGCCGGACGTCTTCTTCGCCCGCACCGCCGCCACCACCGCGGCGACGCCGTCGAGGTCGTCGAGGTCGTCGAGGAGCGCGTCCTCCTCCGCCTCGTCGGCGTCCACCTCGAGCTCCACCACCTCGGCGTCGTCCTTCTCGAAGTCGTCCTTCTCGAAGTCGTCCTCCTCGAGATCGTTCTCCTCGAAGTCGATCTCCTCGTCGCCCGACTCGGCCTCGTCGTCCTCCTCCTCCTCGAACGCCGCCTCCGGCGGCGGCGCGGGAAGGTCGAGGCGCTCGACGCACGCGGCGACGTGCGCAAAGATCTTGCGATACGCGAAAGGGTCGCGGTCGGGCGCGACGTGGTACCCGCTGAGCCGCGCGCGCCGCGACGCCTCGCGCATGATCTCCTGCTGCATTGCCGCGGTCTCCGCCTTCTCCCGCGCCATGCGCGCCTCCTTCTCCTGCTCGGTCTCGTTCTCGGGAGGCGGCGCGGCGGGCGCGAAGGAAGCCTTCTTGCCGCGCTTGCTCGGAGCGCGCGCGTCGCGCGCGTCGAAGTCGTCCAGCTCGAAGTCGTCCTCGGAGTCCTCCAGGTCGGACTCCTCGGACTCCTCGTCCGCCTCCTCGTCCGCCTCCTCGTCCGCCTCATCGTCGCTCAGCGTCCCCTTCTCGCGCAGGCGCATCTCCAGCGCCGCTTCTTCGTCGTCCTCGGCGTACCCGTAAACGTCGTCGTCGTCATCCTCCTCGGGCTCTTCCTCCTCCTCGAGCTCGGAGTCGCCCTCCTGACGCGCGAACCCGGCAGCTTTCGCCGCCTCCGCGGCGCCTTTCGTGCGAAGCTTCAATCGCTTTTTGCCGGGGAGGCCGGCCTCGTCCTCGCCGGCCTCGTCGTCCGAGGACTTGGGGGGGCTGTCCGCCTGGCTCGCGTCGATGGGGCCGCGAGGGGAGGTGTCCTCGGAGTCGCCAGCCTTGACGTCCGCCGCGGCGCGCACGCGCTTGCCGCGCGCCTTGAACACCAGCTCCTCCTCCTCCTCCTCGTCCACGGGGGCGGCGGGGGGGTCCACGGTGGGGGCTTCCGCGACATCCGCGGGCGCGGCGTCCGCGGGCGCCATCACCTCAGCCGCGCTCATCGGAACTGGAGACAGACGATTTTTGAATTAATCCCAACGACACCGAAACCGCGGCGGGTACGCCTCCGGTCTGAAGTTCGCGCTGAGGTCCGTCTAACGGCCTCGAGAGTGGCGCGATACTGTCGCCGCACGCCGCGAGTGCCTGTGCGCTCCGCTTTCTGGGACGCTGGCGTGGGTGCCTGGATTACGAAGCCCGGAAACGGTGTGAGCGTTTTTCAAATATTCTGGCCCATAGACTGGCGAGCGTCTCAACTTGACAAAACAGGGCCTGCTTTGGCAAGAAAAGCGCGCCGCTCTGGGACGTTACGACACGAGAAAAGGCATAAAAGCTACGACACCTCTTCGGACGTACTCACAGACTCACCGACGCCAGACACACGCCCCCATCGCATGGAAATCGAGGAGCTCGAGTCGCCGTCGACGCGCGGCGTCACCACGTTTCCCACCTTGCCGCCTTCGAAGCTGTTACGAGTCCTCGTGTGCGGCGGTGGGAACGCGGCGCACGTGTTCGCGGGGCAACTCGCCGCGCGGGGCCACCTGCCGACGCTGTTGACCACGTACCCGAACGAAGCCGCCGCCATACGGAAGGGCTGCGAGCTAAACTCGGGGATGGAGATCCGGGGCTGGACCACGCGAGGCGCGTCCGTGCAGACCATCCGGGGAAGGCCCGCCGCGATCGTCGGTTCGTTCGAGGAGGCGTTCTTCCTCGCCCCGAAAGGATATCACACAACCGAACGGGACTTTATCACGCGCTCGACGAGCCGCGTGCGGTACGACCTGGTCCTGCTCGCCGTTCCAGCGCCTTTCCACGACACCTACCTTCAACAGCTCGCGCCGTACCTGCGCCAGTCCGCCGAAGCGGACGCGAGATACGCGTCGCAGTTCCCGGACGCGCCCGCGCGTCTGCCCACGATCCTCGCCGCCGCCGTCGCGCAGGGCGGCTTCGACATGGCGGCGAGGGCGGCGCTCGCCGACGCCGGCGTCGAGCGCGAAGTCGTCGTCGCCGGCTTCGAGACGCTCCCCTGGGCGTGCCGCGTCGCGCAGCCGGGCGCGGTCGCGGAGGTCCTGGGCACGAAGGACAAAGTGGACGCCGCGGTCGCGGTGTTCCCGGGAACCTCGAGGAATCTCGACGCGTACAAAGAACCCGCGCTCCAGACGCTGCAGATCGCAGTCGGGCCCGTCCCCGCGCTTCGCCTCGCCTCCGGCTTTCTCGGGATCACGCTCTCGAACATCAACGCGTTCTGGCACCCAGCGCTGCTGTGGCACAAGTGGCGCGACTGGGACGGGACGCCGGTGGAGGGCCCGCCGCCGCTTCTGTACGAGACCGCGCCGGACGATCTGAAATGCGACGCGATGTCCTCCGAGATCGCCGCGGTAACGGCGGCGATCAAAGCGCGGTATCCGCCGGGCGCGCTCGTGGACGACATGTCGAGCGCGCGGCGTGTAAACGCGTGGTTCCTAGACTCGTACGGGGACGACCCCGCGCTGGACAAGACCTCCACGGCGACCATGATGCGCACGAACCCGGCGTACCGCGGCCTGACCCACCCCATGCGTCCCGCGAGTGCTTCCGAAAGCGCCGCGTCGTCGAAAGAGAGCGAAGAGGTTTCTTTACCTTCGAAAGAAAAGAAAGGGTCCCTCCTCGTCCCCGACTTCTCGCACCGGTACATCGCGGAGGACGTCGGGTACGGCTTGGCGGTGATGCGCGGGGTCGCCGAGCTCGCGGGCGTGCCGACGCCCACGGTGGACGCCGTGATCGTCTGGGCGCAGAAGCAGGCGGGCCTGAGCTTCCTGGTCGAGCGCGAGATCGACAAGCCGGGGGGCGAGCTCAGCCACCCCGCAGCCGACGAGGTAGGATCGCCGGACGCCGAATCGCGCGCAAAAGCAGAGCCGTTTACGCCGCGGCTCATCTGCGCGGGCGCCGACCTGACAAAGACGCGGTGTCCCCAGCGCTTCGGGTGGTTCGACCTGCGGTGGTTCATGCAGAGCAACGGCTACGCGCGCGCGGAGGGGGCGGACGACGAACGTGAGAACGTGAGAACGTGAGAACGCGGACGCGAGCGCGCGAAAGACGATACCACGACCGCGAAAGAGACGACGACACCGTGTGATGAGAGACGCCCGTGAACGTTTGTTTTTTCACGTCGTTCGCGTCGCGGCGAGCTCGCGCGTCTAATCGAGCCGCTTCGTGTGCTAAGTCTAAAGTTTCGGAGCGACTCCGCCGCGCCGCACGCGGCCGGCCTCGCGAGGAGACCGGGGTTCAGGCGCGGGGTCATCTCCTCTCTGTCCACCTCAGAGTGGACTCTAGCTACGTTTCTGTCTCAACGTAGTCTGGATAAAGTAGTCCCGGGGACGACACAATCGATCAAAGCAGGTCCCTCAATCGGACGAGTCCAACGCGGAACTTCCGCTCGAGCCCGTCCCGGGGTCGCTGTCGCTGCTGTCGACGTCCCGCAGCACCAGGCTTTCGTCGCCGCCCGGCGCGCCGCGCCCCGCGTCTCCCGCGGGAGACGTCGGGAAGCTGTCATCGCTGCTCTCTTCGAAATCGTCATCCGACGCCTCGTCGTCGTCGGGGAGAAGAACGATCGCGCCCGCGCGCTCTTCTTCGCTCTGAAGACGCATGTTCTCGAGCCACCACTTCACGAGGCTCTGCGCCTTCTCCGAGACGACGACTGGCGCGTCAAACTTTTTGCCGCCGCCCAGGTCGTCGCTGTCGTCGCCGCTGCTCATCGTGGAGTCCCCCAAAGAGCGGTCGCTCCCCGCCTCCGCCCTGCGCGCGCGCGCGACGCTGAGCCACGTCAGCATCAGACGCGCGTATTCGGGACGTAACGCGACCGGTTGCGAGTACCCGTCGTCCGAACTCAACTCGCTGTCGCTGTACAGAGCGTTTTTCGGTTTCTTCCGAGCGCGCGCGCGCGCCCTCTCGAGCCAGTCGCGCGCGAGGCGAATCGAGAAATCGCTGAGCGTCGGCGCGCCCCACCTCGCGCCCTCGCCCTCCGTGTCCGTGGACGAGAGGTCCGCGACGTCCCGTTCGCCGCGCGCCGCGCGCACGGCGCGCGACGCCGCGAGCCAGCCCTTGAGCAAAGCCGTGGCCTCCGGCGTGAGCGCCACCGGCCCGAACCTCGGCGCGCGATCGGCGTCGCTGTCCGACGTCTCCGACAAACCGGCGACGCGCGCGAACCGTCCGCCGCGCGTGCGCTTGGCGGACTCGTGGTGCCACATGAGCATGATCCTCCTCGCCGAGTCCGACAGTCGCACCTTGTCCACGAACGCCTCGCGGTCGCCCGCGTCGCTGTCGCTGTCGCTGAGCGAGCCGCTGATGCGCATCGCGCCGCCCGCCGCGCGGAAACGCTTGGCGGTTCTCGGCGTCAGCATGCCCGCCAGGTGGTCCACCAGCCACATGCGGTTGTGCTCGAGGAACTTGCGGCGGAACACGTCCGTGGAGAGGTCCGCGATGGTGAAGTCGCCCCTCTTGCCCGCGGTCTTGTCATCCTTCTCCACCTCGTACTCCGGGAGGTCCTCCTCGCGGATCATGTTCTCGTCCATGCGCTCCTGCGAGATTTTCCACAGCCCGACGACGTCGGCCAGGAACATGAACGTCTTCTTGGCCACCACGCACAGCCCGAGCACGACGGCCACCATCAGCCCGAACAGGATGTCCTCGAACATGTTGTACTGCGCTCGGAGCATCATGGAGATGGAGAGCGTGAAAAGGAACGAGCCCGAGCCGCCGATGGCGAGGATGAAGTAGAACTGCGAGGAGAAGCACATCTGGTCCACCGAACGCAGCGAGTAGTCGATGGACTCGTCGTACGAGCGCTCGAGGCCTTTCCAGCGCGCGGTGCGGTTTTGAAAGCGGTAGCGCGCGTACTTCATGTACTCGTACACCTTCCAGCCGTGGTACAGCTCCTGGATGTTGAAGATGAAGATGTCCATCACGATCTGGAACGGGATGATCACCACGCCGAACAGCAGGTAGATGATGAGATCCTTCTGCCGGAACCCGAACAGGAACGAGAGCTTCAGGTACTCGTTGAACTGGTAGTAGAAGAAGATGAACAGCGGCGACATGTACAAGCCGGCGGTGGCGGTGCCGTACGAGGTGAGGAAACCCATCAGGTCCTCCACCACCGAGTCCTCTTCGTTGATCTCCTCCTCCGCCTGGATCTGCAAGTCGTCCTTCTTTTTCTTGCGGCGCAGGCGCAGGCGCAGCGAGATGTGCTGGCGCAGCTGCGGCACGAGTTTCGCCATGTACGCGATGAACGCGTCCAGGTACACAAACTCGATCAAGCCGATGATGAGCTCGAGGTAGTAGCCGAGCGTAAAATCCGTGAAGTCGTCCGCCGCGATGGTCACCAGGCCGGCGGTCAGGGACAGACCCACGGAGATGGGCGTCAAGAGCATCACCTCGCCCAGGAACGCCTCGCACTGCATCTCTAGGAGCAGGTGAAACACCTTCATCAGAAGGAACACGGTGAAGAAGTACGCGCCGTACGTGTCCGTGAAGGAAAACTCCATAAGCGCGATGTTGGTGATGTTCATGACGACGTTGGCGATGATGTAGTGCGACCGTTTCCAGGACTCGGGCTGCATCAAGATGGTATCGTCCTGCTCGCGCATGCGGGTCATCTCCGGGATCTGAGGCACCAGGATCTGCGACGCGCACGCCATCAAGTAGCACGAGAGCGTGAGGAACGCCAGAGCAATGCGTCCCGCGGTGGCCATCTGAATGGCGCTGTCATCGATATCTCTGCCCAGGTTGTCGATGTTCATGGGGAACTGCGTGAAGAACGTGAAGTTGGTCATGAGCCACGAGATGGTGTACTGGCCGGTCATGAACGGGAGCATCCCCAGGATGATCCCGCGGCTGGGCGCGGCGGTGACGAGTCCGAGGTACTGCCGGAACCGGAACCGCGGCGGATCTTTCAGCGTGGTGCTCAGGCGGATCACCGCCCAGAACGCGACGACGATGAGCACGGAGATCAACCCGAGGAGGTGGAACAGCACCACGTACGAAACATCTTCGAACGCGAACGCGTTGAGCAGCTCGAACCACCCGAGTGCCGTGGTGGAGACGGTCAACAGGTACGTCCCGTCGTGCTTGCGCGCGTTGACGTACTCATCGAACGTACCCTCCGCGAGGATCATGCGCTTGTCCTTCGGGGAAAACTGGAAATACGAGATGTCGATGGAGATCTCCGTGGGGATGATCCCTCGCATCACCTCCACGCCCTCGGCGGGCGAGAAGATGACGGGAATGGCCTCCTGCGCCGTCACGGCGGCGTCGTATTTGCTCACGTCCACCTCCGGGATGGAGATGTCATTCGCCAGCACGGAGGCTTCGAAGAGCGCGTTTTGGCTCTCCGCTTCCTGCGTGATGTAGAACAACGGCGCGCCCTCGACTTCGTACCAGCGCGTCGCCGCGGCGGCTTCCTTGAACGACTCCTCGTAGAAACACTCCACCTCCACCTCGCACGAGTCCGCGATGGAGACTTGGTTCTGCGGCGCCCATTGGTCGATGAACACCGTCTCGTTCACCGGGACGAGGTCGCACGATCCGTAGTTGACAAAGTCCTCGATCTGCGTCCACGAAGTCTCCAGGAGCTGGTACAGGTAGATGTGCGAGTCGAACCCGCGGCACCCGGAGAAGAACGGCAGGTAATCCACCGCGAGCAACGGCCGGTTCTGGGTCCAGTAGTCCTCGATGAAGATCTTCTCCTGGCGTTCCGTGACGTCCGGGACGTGCATGTCGCCGTTCTCCTCGATGATCACGTCGTCCACCATCGTGCCGTCGTCCTCCTCGATGAGCAGAATCTCCTGACCCGCCAGCGCCGCCAGCTCCTGCTGCTTGAGGTACTTCTTCCACTCGCTCGCCAAAGTGCTGTTGTAGTCCATGGTGAGCTGCGGGTACACGTACCTGCACGACGGGTTCATCTGCTGCGGCGAGCACAGGAAGTAGTCCAGCTCGATCGAGCGCTGGAACGGCTCTCGGAACGGCACGTTGAGCGGGATCTGCAGCTCGTCGTCGTTCAACAGGATCACGTGGAACGAAGACTTCTCGGCGGCAGAGCCGCGCTCGGGGTAGTACGTGTCGATGCACATCGAGTCCAGGAACCCGCGGCGCGTCGCGTTCTGGTACAAGCCGTGCAACATGCGCACCTCGAATCGGAACTCCACCTCGTCCAAGCCGCCGATGTTGATCTCGTGCAGCCCGCGTTTCCAGACGTACGTCCCCATCGCGGGTTCTTCCTCGTTGTGCTCGGCGGCGCCCTGGATGCCGTTCCCGGCGAACCAGAACGGTAACTCGAGCGCCTCGGTGGATTTCGGGCACTTCTTCTCGAAAATTTCGTCATCTCTGACGCCCATGGTTTTCCGGTTGATGCCGTCGCCCGGGTCCCACGGAGGACAGGGCACCTGCTCGTAATCATCCGTGTCGCACTCCATGTCGTTCACGCGATCGTCGATGAACACGGCGAGCTCGTACTGCTGGCCGTGGCGGATGAAGTCGTCGATGAACCGCCAGTCCAGCTTGACGCGCGCGTTGTGCCCTCTCGGCAACGTGAACTTCACCATGGGCGTGCCCTGAATGTCGATCGCGGGCGACCCGTCCAGGTTTTCGATGAACTTGGGCTTCAACAAGTCGAAGTTCAAGCCCTTGCACTCGCCGAAGTACGTCGTGTCAAACACCGCGTCGCCGGCGGTGGCGTTGCCTTCCGTCGCGTTGGCGCCGGCGTCGCCGGCGTCCTGCAGCAACACGCGGCGACGGGACATCTCCTCTACGTACGTGGGCTCGACGGGCATCGCGGCGATGAGCTCGCCGAGCTCCTGCATGCCTCGCAGCGATAAGCCGGTGGCATTGCGCGCGGCGGCGTCTCTGGCGGCGGCGTCTTCGCCGCTGAACTCGAACCCGGGCGGTTTCGGGAGGTAGCCGCCGCCGACCCGTCTCGCCTCCTCGCCGGCGCCAATCTCCAGGAGCGACCGCCGCCGCTCGTTCGCGTCTTCGTCCGACAACGACGCCTGCAGCTCGGCGTACGCGATGGCGTACGCCTCGTCGATGAGCACCCTCTTGAGTGGCTGCACGCGCCAGAACGTGATCCTGTCGGCGATGCACTCGTCGATGGACTCCGCGTTCGGGTCGGACTTGGTGCCTTCCGGACAACGCGGCAGGATGATGCCGGTGCCCTCCGGGCAGTAGTGGCACGCCGAGCACGGGAACTGGAACCGACCGGACGCCGCCGTGCCCTCCGGGCAGTAGTAGCCCATCGGACACTTGTTGAAGAACTGCGTCTCGGGGGTGGTGCCGTAGCCGCAGAAATACCCGTCGGGGCACTTCACCGCCGCGACGGTTGTGCGCGCGTCGCACACGTAGCCCTCGGGGCAAAGGATGGCCTGGCCCAGGGGCTGCAGCTCCACCGTCTCGCACGTGTCCAGCCCGAGCTCGCAGTCGATGATGAACTCGTTCACCACCTGCGACACGGAGTCGCCGAAGGGCTTGTTGTTCTCGGCGCCCTCCGACGAACACACCAAGCCGGGGTTGCAGGGGACGCACAGCGACTCGTCCGTGACGCCCCGGAACGGGGACCACGTGCCCATGGGGCAGTTTTTGCACGTGATGGAGTCGCGCAGCGAGCGGATGGTGCCTGACCGACACACCGTGGGCTTGTACGTGCCGTCCGCCGCGCACTCGTAGCCCGCGGGGCACGCCAGACACGTCTGGAACCCCTCGTAGTGCGTGTACAGCCCGGGGAGACACATCGTCGGCGCGGTGTTGCCCTCGCCGGGGGCGAAGTTGCCTCTCGGCGCGGGGATGGGGATGTACGTGCCCTTCGGGCAGTAGTTCCCCGGTGGGCACGGCAGCATCGGGGACGAGACGTCCCCGACGACCACGAACGTGTTGTCCGAGGTTCCCCACTCGCAGTACGAGCCCTCCTTGCACGGCTGCGGCTGCGAGAAGACGCCGGCGTTGGTCACGTTGTTCTCTACGCCCTCCATGCAGTACGTCGCGGGAAGGCATGGCAACGGCCGGAACTGCGTCTCGGCGAGCGCGATGGGCGACGCGCGGAGCAGCGACCCGATGTCCAGCGCGCTCAGCGGGTCGGGCGTGAGCGTGTTCTGCAGGCAGTAGTGGCCCGAGGGACACCTCTTGCTGGGAATCGGCAGGCCCTCCGCGTCGCACACGTAGCCGGGAGGACACGGTTCTGGGAGCTCTCGCGCGAAGCCGGGACAGATGGTTCCCAGAGGACACTTCTTACACGAGCTCTGGCCGTACTCCTGCTGATACAAGCCCGGGACGCACGGCTTGGGCTCGGTGTTGGCGACGCCGGGGCAGTACGTGCGCGAGGGACACGGGATGAGCTGGCCCGGCGGGCAATAATGCCCCGAGGGACAGGGTCCCGAGCCCTGCGGCGTCGCGCTGCCCGGCTCGCACAGGTACCCCGCGAAGCACGTCTGCGGCGTGGTGAAGTTGTTGGCGATGGTCCTGTTGGTCGTCACGCCCGGGCCGCAGTACGTCCCAAACGGACACGGCAGCGGGCGCTCCGGTGTGCCAAAGTCGGTGAAGTTGGACGTGCGCGTGCCCTCCAGGCAGTAGTGCCCGGGAGGGCACGCCTTGCTCGCGCCGGAGAGGCCCGTCACGTCGCACACCGCGCCTCGCGGGCACACGCTGGGCTGCGACGTGCCGACGTCCGGCGCGATGAACCCGATGGGCGCGGGGAGGCAAGATGATTGCGTGGTCCTCGGCTGGAACGTGCCCACGGGGCACAAGGTGAAGTTGGCGGCGCCGCCCGAGCCGCCGCCGCAAAACGCGCCGCGCGGACACGGCAGCGGCTCGCCCTCCGGGCAGTAGTACCCCGCGGGACACGGCGCGAAGTGGAACAGCGTGCGCTGCGAGGTCCAGTCCTCGCCGTTGTTCGACACCTCGATGAACACCGTGCCCGCGCCGGTGGGCTGCTCCGGCGCGACGCACAGAAGCGTGAACGGCGAGAGGTACGTCGCGGGGACGATCTCGCGGCCGAGCCGGCACGACAGCGACGTCGAGTTGACGAATCCGGCGCCGGTGACAAAGACGGGCGTCCGGCCTCCGGTGACGCCCGAGCGAGGCGTCACGCCGGTCACCTTGATGGACTCCTGGTACGTGAACGCCGCGCGGCTGCCGAACAAGCCGCCGCCGGGCGTGTAGTCACGCCCGTTGCCGGTGACGCCCACCGGGACGGTCTCGCCGGCGCCGCCGGCGGGCGTCACGCACTCCACGAGGTCGGCGCCGAGGAACGCCGCGGCGATCGGGTAGATGGCGCCGAATCGGCACCCCAGACGCGCGTCGTCCTCAAAGCCCGCGCCGCGAACCGCCACGACGGTCCCGCCGAGGTCCGGGCCGAACGAGGGCGACGCGCCGGTGACGCGCGCGCTGGGCGCGAACCGGTGCGTCGCGCCGCCGACGCCGCCCGCGCCGGCGGCGAGCGCGCTGTGCGTCGCGCCGCCGTCCACCACCGAGACCGAGAGCTGGACTATCCCGACGAAGCGCTCGGGCGTCTCGCACGCCATGAGCGCGGAAGAAACCGCCGTCGCGGGACCACGCGCGGCGGCGTCGGACTCACCGAAGCGGCACGAAGGCACCGCGTCGCCCGCGCCCGGCTTCAGGTTCGCGCCGCGCACGAACACCACGCCGCCGCCCGCCGCCGGCGAGTGCGACGGGAACCCGGCGCGCACGCGCGCCGGCGCGTGGAACGCAAACTGCGCCGACGCAAAGGCGGAGGCGCCGCCGTCCGAGAGGAACGGCGCCGAGTCGTGCGCGGCGCCGAAACTCAGCACCACGAACCCGGCCGGGTGCGACGGCGCAACGCACTTCGTCGCCGTCCACCCCAGGCACGCAAAGGCCGAGCCGCCGCACCGCTGCGCCGGGAGGCGCCAGCGCGCGGGATCCCCCGCCTCGGCGTCGACGGCGACGTCGCCGAAGAAACACGAGGGCGCGGCGTCGCGTCCGCCGCCGCCGCCGAAGACGACAACGTCGGCGCCTCCGGCGACGTCGGCGACGTCCAGCGAGATACCGTCCACGAACCGCTCCGCGTGGTACGCGAACCGCGCAGCGCCGTCCGCGGTCCAGGCGTTGGACCCGAACGCGTGCGCCGCGCGCGCCTCCACCGGGACGACGCGCCCGGCGACGCCCGCGGGCGCCACCGTCTCGAGTCGCTCGACGCCGGCGAGGCGCGCCGCCACCGGCGCGACGGCGCCGAAGCGCGCCGAGGCGCCCGGCGCGAAGCCCGACCCGACTATTACCACCGTCGCGCCGCCGCGCTCGGCGCCGGACGCGGGGCTCGCGCCCAGCGCGCGCGTCGGCGCGACCGACTCGAACCGCGCGCCGCTGGAGGACTCGGTGGCGAACTCGAGCGCGACGAGCGCCGTGCCCTCGGGCATAGCCGGCGACTCGCACGTGGCGAGCGCGGAGGAGACGATGCGAGGCGTGGACGGCGAGGCGTCCCCGAACGCGCAGAGCGCCTGGAACTCGCCGTCCAGGTGCCTCGCCTCGTCCACCGGGAAGTTCGCGCCGGAGAGGAACACCACGGTCCCGCCGCCGTTGGCGCCGGAGGCGGGCGCCGCCGCGACGGTGACCGGCGGTGCGCGCTCGGCGCGCGCGCGCGCGAGCGCGAGGTCGGGCAGGTATTCGAAGTCGAGTCCGCCGGAGGCGCTGGCGACGTCCGCCAGGCGATCCTCGCCGTTGAAGGAAAGGGAGACGGGCTTGGTGACCCAGGACGCGGGGTCCACCGCCGGGACGACGCACTCGAAGCCGGACGCGACTCTGCGCGCGGAGACTTTGACGGCGCCGATGTGGCACGACGACTGGGTCATCGCGCCGCCCGCGCCCCGGGGAAGCGCAGGGTGCGTCAGCACCGTCACCGCGACGCCTCCCTCGGTGGAGCCGCGGCGAGGCGTCACGGAGAGCGCGGCGACGTCTTCGCCGAACGCGAACGTCGCCGCCGCGATGTCTCCCGAGCCGGGCGGCGCCGCGGACGAGGCGTCGCCCACCTCCACGGCGACGAGCCCCGGCGCGTGCGCCGGCACCTCGCAGAACGCCAACGCGGAGGACACGAAACGCGTCTCGGCGGCGCCCGAGGCGGAGCCCACCCAGCACGCGTCGTCGCCCTCGCGCATGTGCGCGCCCGCAATCTTGAGCAGCGACCCGCCGGACGCGGGCCCCTCCTCGGGCATCGCGAAGAACGCCGCGGGAGGTGTTCGGATCTCGAACGAGGGCGGACCTTCGCCGCCGAACGCGGCGATGGACGCGGGCGCCGCGCCCATCGCGGCGACGGTCACCGTCGTCCACCCGGCAAGCGCGCGCGGCGGCGCCGCGCACAGCACGGTGGCGTACCCGACACACCGCCCCAAACGCCGCATCTCCGCCGACCACGAGGCGTGCGGCGGCTCCGCGCCGAGCCGCGTCCCGGTGACGCACACGTCCCAGGCGTGCACGAGCACAGCGGGAGAGATCTGGAGCCCAAAGCGACAGGTATCCGGGACGTCGTCGTCGTCGTACTCGCCCGTCTTCTCGTACGTCACCTCCACGAGCGCGCCGTCGCCGGCGAGCGCCACCGCCGGCGCCGCCGCCAGCGCCTCCGGCGACGCGGCGTGCGTGACGAAGCGCAACGCCGAGGCGGCGGAAAACGTGGAGGACGCGTCCGTGCTGAACGAAACGGGCGACGCGCCCGAGACGCGCGCCGGGGTCAGGAACTCCACCGTCCCCGCGCCCGAGACGCGGAGCGCGAGCGGCCACACTGAGCCGAACTGCGCGGACGTGCCGCCGGCGGAGGCGCCCGCGGGCCAGACATCGGCGCCCGCGGCGGCGGCGGAGACCAGCGCGCCGCCCTCGGTGGGCCCCGAGCTGGGCACGAGCGCCGAGGGGAACGGGGTCCTTGCGAACTCGAAGACCGCGGAGTTGAACCCCGAGACCGGCCCGCTCGCGCTGAGCTCGAGCGCGACGGCGCCCTCGCGGTGCGCGGTGGACTCGCACGCCGCCAGCGTCGAGGAGAGCGTCCTGGCCGCCGAGGGCTCGTCGCTGCCGAAGTGGCAGAGCAAAGCCCCCGGCTCGAGCGAGACCAGCTCTCGGCCGATGACGCGCACGAGCGCGCCGCCGCCCACGTCACCGACGGGCGGGTGCACGGCCAGGGTCACCGCGGGCGCCTGATAGTGGAACCACGCGCCCTGGTGGTCCTTCCCGGCGACGTTCCCGTCCTCGGCGCCGTCGGCGACGCCGACGCGCACAAAGCCGGGCGCCGAAGCCGGCGAGACGCACGCCATGACGCTCGGAGACACAGCGTCCGTCGCCACGAGCTGCGCGCCCATGCGGCAGTACGCCTGCTCACCTTGCTCGAGGTACGATCCCACGACGGTGATGCGCGCGCCGCCGCCGGTGACGCCCTGCTCGGGGAACACCGACTCCACCACCGCGGGCGTGCGGAAGTGGAATCGAATCGGGAAGAGCGCCAGGTCCTTTCCGTTCATCGTCGCGAACAGCGGCGTCGCCTCGGGCGCGTGGCTCGGCGTGACACACACCGCCTCGGTTCGGTCCAGCATCACCGCGCGCACCGGACCGACGGTGCCGAACTTGCACCCCAGGTGCGTCTCCTCGTGGAACGGCCCGCCCGAGACGGTCACCATCGTGCCGCCCGCGGCGGGCGCGCCGCTCGGCGACGCAAAGTCAAACGCCGGGTCGTTCCGCACGCGGAGCACGCGCTTCGAGTTTGTGATGTCAACGCGGTTCAGGGATACCTCCAGCGCGAGGTCATCCTCCTCCGCGAACGCGTTGGTCTCGCACAACGCCAGCGCGCTGCTGATGAACACGCCCGGCTCGATGGACGTGGCGCCCATGGAGCAGAACGTGCCCACGCGATCGGCCGTCTCGCCAATCTCCGCCGCGCGCAAAAAGTTTTTCCCGTTGACAAAAACGATCTCGCCGCCGCGCGTCGAGGCGACGTCGGGCTCGATGAGCGTCACGAACGCGCGCGCGTGGAAGTGGAACTGGAACCCGAACTGGGTGATCTTCGGGACCCTCCCCGCGATGATCTCGTACGCCGCGAAGCCGGCCGGCATGGGGGGCGTGATGCACATCAGCCTGAACTTGTTCACGATGATCCCGGGCGACTGCGTGGTTTGGAACTTGCACGTCGTCTGCGGCTCGTAAAAGTTGGCGCCCTCGATGACGGAAACCGTGCCGCCGGTCACCGGCCCGGTGGGCACGCGCACGTCCAGGATGAACGTGTACCCCTCGATCAAACCGAGCGCCTCCGCGGGGGTCATGCCCCGGTCGAACAAGTCCAGGTCGGGACCCTCGCGGTAGTACGTCACCAACGTCTTGTTGTCGCCGGTGTAGTCCACCGCGTTGAGCGAAACCTCCAGCGGCGCGATGCCCGCGCTCGGGTTGGTGCGCGTCCCGGGACGCCGCGCGGGCGCGACGCACGAGATGGCGTTCTCGTCGATGAAGGTGGCCAGGATGGGCCCTACGGTGGACACCTTGCACGCGAGGTGCTCGACGTCCTGGAACAGGTCGCCGTACACGATGAGCTTCGTGCCGCCCTGCGAGCCCGCGTCGACCGGGTCGAGGGCATCGGGCTTGGGCTGCACGTAAAACGTGTGCGTCACCGAGTTGGTCACCGGGCCGCGCGCCGCCGAGGTGGTCCCCGCCGCGCCTTCGCCGAGCCGAAGCGTCATCGCCGCGTCGCCGTCGAAGCTGCGCGGCGGGACCTCGCACCGCGCGACGCCGCTGGACACCATGTCCACCTGCGTCAGCGTTCCCGCGCCGAACGCGCACATGTGCGACGTCCCCGCGCCGTACGTCTCCGCGGTCCCCGCGAAGTGGTCGCCCACCAGCGTCAGGACGGTGCCGCCCACCGTCGGGCTCTGCCGCGGGTGGTGCGCGCGAAGCGAGGGCGGCGCCACGAACTGCAGCTCAGCGACGAAGACATCGCGGGCGCCAACGACGCCGACACCGCGCGGGCCGACGCCGTGCGCGAAGGACGAGGAGACGAGCGAGATCTCGGCCATGCCCGCCGCGCGCGCCGGCAGCGCGCAAGAAACGCCCTCCGCCACGGCGCGCGCGGGAACGACGGCGCCGTCCACGTGGCACGCCAGCGCCTCCGCCTCCGCATCGGCGTCCCCGCCGCGCGCGTCCAGGTAGAAGGTCACCTCCGTGCCGTCGCCAACCGTGGACGCCACCGCGGGCGCGGCGGCGAGGACGCTCGGCCCGCGGAGATGCGTGAACGTCGGCGCGCCGCCTGCGACGCCCACGAGCCCCTGCGCGACGCCCACCGGCCGAGCGCCGGGCGCCGCCGCCGGCGCGACGCAGAGCATCGCGTCCGGCCCCGCGGCGCGCGCGGCGACGGGCGCGAGCGATCCGAACTGGCACGCGAACGGCGGGAACGACGCCTGCGCGAGTTCCGCGCCGTCGCCGACGACGGCGACGGAGACGGCGATGCCTCCGACGTCCCACCCGGCGGCGGGCGCGACGCCCGCGGCGCGCGTCGACGGCACAACCTCGAGCGTCGCCGCGCCTTCCTCCGCGGTCCACGCCTCGCCGCCTTCGGTGACGAGCCGCAACCGGAACGCGCCGAAGCCGCCGTCCGCCTCGCCCGGCGACTCGCACGCCACCAGCGCGGACGACACGAACGCGGCGGGAGACGCGATGTCGGCGCCGCCGAAGGCGCACAGCACGGCGCCCGTCTGGCCGGCGGCGTCGTGCTCGGGCAAGTCGACGCCGACGACGCGCACGACGGCGCGCGCGTCGCTCGTCACCGTCGCGGGCTGCGCGGCGCGCGCCGACGCCGTCGGCGCAAAGGCGAACGCGACGCCTTCGACCAAAGACGAATGGCTCTCGGCGATCTGCGAGGCGAGTGCGCGCACGCGCACGACGCCGGGCGGCGTCGCGGGCACCAAACACGCCCAGACGTTGGGTGCGCCGGCGAAAGGCGCAGTCGTCGCCGCGGCAAGCGCGCCGTACGCGGCGTTGCCGGACGCGCTCGCGGCGGCGACGCGCGCGCCGAAGGCGCACGCCGCGTCGACGACGCCTCCGCCGGCGTCCGTCTCGACGTCGCCGTCCACGACGACGACCAGGCGCACGCCCCCCGCCGCCGGGCCGCGCGTGGGGAACGCCGCCGCGAGCGTGGGCGCGACGACCACGTCGACCAGGCCGTTCCCGTCAGCGACGAGCCGGTCGTCTTCGCGGCTGGTCACCGAGACGAAGCGCCCGGCGCCCGCCGCCGCCGCGGGCGAGACGCACTCGACGAGCTCGTCGCCGACGGCGCGTCCGACGACGGGGCGGACGGCGCCGAAGACGCACGCGTCGGCGTCGTCTCCTCCGGCGCGCGCGAACGACGCGCCGTGCACTTCGAGAAGCGCGCCACCAGCCTCGGCGACGCGTCTCGGGAACGACGCGTACACGACGGGTCGATCGACGCGCGCCACCGTCGCCGCGGTTTCCGACCACGCGCCGCGCGAGTCGTCGAGGCTGATTCGAAGCGCGGCGCCCGCGGAGAGCTCGGCGGCTGCGGGAGACTCGCAGAGCGCCAGCGCGGAGCTCACCGCGATGACGTCTGCGTGCGCGACGCCGTCGTCGCCGAACGCGCAAACGCGCGCGGCGTCGCGCGGGATGTGCGCGCCGGAGACGCGCACGACGGTGCCTCCTCCGCGCGCCGCCGCGCGCGGCGTCACCGAGAACACCACCGCGGGAACCTCGAACGCGAAGTCGACGAGCGCGCGGCGCGGAGAAGACGCCACTTCGCTCGCCGTCTGCCCGTCTCGGGGGTCGAGGAGCGTGACGCCGAGCGTGACGAAACCGGGAGCCGCGCGCGGCGCGACGCACGAAACCGTCGCCGCGTTCCCGACCCGCGTCGCGGGGACGACGGCGAGCCCGAAGCGACACTCGGCGGCGACGCCCTCCGCGAGGTTGGCGACGTCGACGGTGACGAGCGCCCCTCCGCCGGCGGAGACGGCGACGGGCGCGGGAACGCCCGCGTCGGGTTCGGGGAGGTAGGCGAACCACAAAGTCAACTCGGCGACGCCGGCGCCGACGTGCGTCGCCCCGACGGGGATCCGACCGACGGTGTCGTCCGAGCCCGGAACCGTGGACGCCGGCGAGACGCACGTCAGGGCGAATCCCTCGCGCCGGCCGGCCACCGGGAAGACGGCGCCGAACGAGCACGCGACGCGGTGAGACGGCGCGTCCACGAACGCGAGCGTCACGAGGCTGCCGCCGCTGCGGGCCCCCTGCGCGGGGGTCACGCCGACCAACAGAGGCTCCGCCTCGTACGAAAACAGCGTGGTCTGGGTGGAGAAGGTTTCGGCGACGCGCAACGCGACAGCCGCCTCGCCGGGCGCGTGCGCCGGAGGCTCGCACTTCACCAGCGCCGACGACACCGCGTGCGCGGACGAAGGCTCCGACGACCCGAAGCCGCACAGCGCGTCGCCCAGCAGGTGGTCACCCACCACGCTCACCACGCCCACGCCCGCGGACGGGCCTGTAGCAGGCTGCACCGAGAACACCACCGCCGCCGGCTGGTACGCAAACTCGACCTTGCTCGTGCTGAACCCGCCCTCGGACGCGCTCACCTCCACGGTCACCACGCCGGCAGCGTGGGGAGGCGAGACGCACACGACCTCCACCCATCCCATGCACCGATCCAAAGTCATCATAGACCCTGGAGCGGAATCATCAGGGTCCTGGCCAACGCAGAGCTCGTCGCCGCCGACGTAGGTCCCGGGGACAACCTCCATGCCGAAGCGGCATAAAATGTTCTCGCTCGGGACCCCGACACCAAACACGCGCACAGCCGTGCCACCAGCGGTCGATGAGGACGCAGGAGCAACTGTGAGCACAGACGAAGACGCCATATACACGAAGGAAACCTCCGATGCGTCCCATACCTCGCCGTTGCCACTCGCAGACACCATCGCCGGCCCGCCTTCGCGAGCCGGCGACGCGCACTCCGCCCAATATCCGGCGGCGCGGCTGGTTAACGGCCCGATCGTACCAAAGCGGCAGGCTGACACAGCACTCGTATCAACTGTGTTGAGCGCAAGCCTGACGATAGTGCCACCGCTTTGGGGACCTTCGCGGGGCACAATACCGACCACCGTGGCCTCTTCGATGTACTCGTAGACCGCCCCGCTGGTGCTGAACTGCTGCCCGTCGTCGCCCGTGCCGATCTCTACCCCGGCAATACTGGGCGCACGCGCCGGAGGCTCGCACTTCACCAGCGCCGACGACACCACGTGCGCGGACGAAGGCTCCGACGACCCGAAGCCGCACAGCGCATCGCCCAGCAGGTGGTCACCCACCACGCTCACCACGCCCACGCCCGCGGACGGGCCTGTAGCAGGCTGCACCGAGAACACCACCGCCGCCGGCTGGTACGCAAACTCGACCTTGCTCGTGCTGAACCCGCCCTCGGACGCGCTCACCTCCACGGTCACTACGCCTGAAGGTTGAGGGGGCGCGATGCACATGACCTCCACCCATCCCAAGCACCTCGTTCCAGTTTGCATAGATTCGTCCAACGACGCGTTCAGGAGAGGCGCTGAGTAAGACTTGGTGACGCAGAGCTCGTCGCCACCGACATAGACGCCAGAGACGACCTCCTGGCCGAAGCGGCATTTGATGGATTCTCCTTCGAACCCGCTCCCCATCACGATGACGATCTCTCCGCCGGAAACAGACCCGGACGAGGGCGTCACGGCGTACACCACGGCGGAAGGGACGTACACGAACGCCAACTCCGACACGCTCCACACCTCATCGTTGGCGCTCGTGGCAACAGCCACGGACCCGCCTTCGTGCGCTGGCGCGATGCACTCCACGCCGCTCCCGGCGACTCGGCTCGCGAGCGGACCCATCGTGCCGAAGCGACACGACATCGCGGCGGCGGCATCCGCGGCGGCGCTCAGCGTCAGCCTGACAATCGTTCCTCCGGCTTGCGACCCGTCGCGCGGCGTCGCGCCCACCGCCGCGGTCTCCTTGACGTATTCGTACACGCGGTCGTTCCTGCTGAACTGCTGCGCGTCGTCGCCAACGCTCGCCTCGAGGACGACCAGTCCAGGCGCGTGCGCGGGCGCCTCGCACTTCGCGAGCGCCGAGGAGACGCGCGTCGCCGAGACGACGTCGTCGTGCCCGAGCCGGCAAAACACGTCGTCGCCCACCAGGTGTCGCCCCGCGACTTTGATGACGGACACGCCGGCGTCGATTCCCAAACTCGGGCCGAGATGTTTCACCACAGGCGTCACCTGGTACTCCAGGGTCACCGACGCGAGGGAGATCACCTCCGCGTCCGCCATCTGCACGTCGAGCGCGGCGAAGCCCGGAGCGCGCGGCGGCGTTATGCACGTGATCGTCCCCGGACTCGCCTTCGACGCCGGCACGGGCATCGAGTCCACCACGCAGGCGAGCTCGGCGTCTGTGTCCGACGGCCAGAACGACAGCGAAACCTCGCCGCCCCCCTCCGCCAGAACGCGCGTCGGCACCGGACCGAGAACTTCGAAGAGCCTCTCGTAGTCGTACAGCAGCTCTTCTCTCGTGTAATCGTGTCCGTTGAGCGTGACGTCCAGCTGCACCGGGCCGGGCGCGTGGCTCGGCATCAAGCACGAAATCTCATCCGCGGTGACCAACGAGGCTTGGATGCCCGCGATGGTGCCCACGCGGCACGAGACGTCGTCCGAGTCGAAGAGGAACGAGCCGTAGACGACCACCACGCCTCCGCCCGCTTCCGAGCCGACCAGCGGGTACGCCCCTTCCACTTCGGGCGACGGGACGTACCTGAACGTCTGGAGGTCCGAGGTGTGGTCCAGGCCGTTCACGGAGAGCTCGAGCAGAGCGCCTCCCGGCTCGCTCGCCGCGGGCGTCTCGCATCGCATGAGCCTGGACGAGACGACGTGCGACACGTCCTCGCCGACGGTGCGGTTCGCGAACAGACAGTGCGTCCCTTCCTCGAGGCTCCTCTCCGCGGAGAAGTGGTCACCCTGCACGGCGACGATCGTCCCCCCGACTGAAGGCCCGGTTCTGGGGGAGACGACGTACGCCGAAGGCGGCGCGACGTACTGAAACTGCAAGCCGCTCAGCGTGAAATCCTGTCGGTTCACGGACACCTCCACGTTGATCAACCCCGCGCGCAGCGAGGGCGACGCGCACACGATCGTCGTCGCCGTGCGCTCGAGGGCCAACACCGGCGTCGCTCCGAAGCGACACGTCGCGCGTCCCGTGGTCGGAAAGTTCTCGCCGGTCAAAACGACGCGCGTGCCCCCGGAGACGGCGCCGCGCGTCGGGTACGCCGCCGTCACGTTCGGCGGCTCGGCGTAGTGGAAGTTCACGTCCCACATTTCCCAATCCGCGCCGTGCGATTGTAGGCCGACCGGGACGACGCCCTCGGCGTGCGCGGGGATGTGGCAGGAGGACGCCGTGTCTGAGATCCACCGCGCCGAGATGTGCGAGATGGTGCCCACGCGACACGACAACGCCTCGGTGTTTGGCATCTGCGAACCCGTCAGCCGGAGCGTCGACCCGCCGTCCACCGATCCGCGTCTCGGCGCGACGTAGTCGAGCCGCGCCGACGCCTCGTACGCAAACACGATCCCGGCGGAGGTCCAGTCGAAGCCGTTGTTGGAAACCTCCACGGCGACGCCGCCGTCGCGCGCCTGCGCGGGAGCCTCGCACACGATCTGCGTGGACGAGACGAACATCGCGGGCGTGGGATCGTAATGCCCGAATCTGCACATCGACGTCGGGGTGAAATGGTCCCCTTGAATCACCACGGTGGTACCCCCCGTGTACGGACCGGACGTCGGGCCGACGACGTGAATCGTCGACTGCGTGTTTCCGACGATGCCCTCGCTCTCGGGGTCGGGCGCGAGGAGGTTATTGCCGTCCTCGTCGAGGACGAACACGGCCGCGGGGTCGATCTCGTCCAACGCGCCCGTTGGGACTTCGCACGTGATCGTGTTGCTGTCAATCACCACGCCCGGCACGAACCCGAGCGTGGGGCCGAGGCTGCAGAACACCTTGTCTCCGGGTGTGAACCCGGAGCCGATGATGTTAACGGACCCGTCGGCGTTCTCGGTGACGGTGGTCAGTTCCGGGGTCTCGAAGTACTCGTAGAGCGTCGGCGGCGCGAGCGGCTTCAGCGCGAAGTCGCCCTTGATGCCGACGTCGAGGTTCACAAACCCGGGAGCGCGCGCCGGCGCGGTGCATCGGTACTCGTCGTCGGCGATCCACTCGCCCGCGACCCAGCCGATGGTCCCGAAGCGACACATCATGTCGTGCATCTCGCTGAAGAAGTATCCCGCCAGCGCGACGACGTTTCCGCCCTCCGTGAACCCGCCGCTCGGGTTGGCGCCGGTCACCACCGGCAGCTCGTCGAACACGAAGTTCGGACGCACCAGAGGCTCCGTCGCCGTCGTCGCCGCGGTGGCGAGCTCCAGCGCCACTGTCGCAATTTCGTGCCCCGGGGGCTCGCACAGCAGCAGCGCGGAGGAGACAAACGCCGCGGGACCGTACGCCGGCCCGAATTTGCATCGCACGTCCGGGAACAGTAGGTTCTCGCCGGTCACGCGCACGACGCTTCCGCCGCCTCTGTACCCGACTTCGGGGTACACCAGCCGAATCTCCATCGCCTCCTTCATCTCCACCACGATCGCGTTCGCGTGCGTCTGGCCGGGCGAGAGGTGTTCGAAATCCTCGCCGTTCCGCGTGACGTGCACCGCCACGAACCCGGCGGCGTGCGACGGCGCGACGCACGCGAGGTGCCCCGCGCCCGGCTCCAGGACGCCGTCCGCGACGTGCGATCCGAATCGGCACTTCGGCGACTCCGAGGGGTGCGCCAGCGGCAGGTGCACGACCACTCGAGCGCCGCCCGTGTCCGGCAACACCGCCGGGAACGCACCGTCCACTCCCGATTGCTCGTGGTACGTGAAACGCACGTTCCCGCCCGTGAAATCCTTTTGGTTGGTGGACACGCGAACCGGACGTCCCGTTCGCGCCTCCGCGGGCGTCGGTTTCGCCGCGGGCGCGACGCACTCGATGGTCGTCGCGCTCTTCCACACGCCGGTGGTTTCTATCGTACCGATTTTGCACTTCAGCAAGTTAGTGTTGGCGAAGTTCCGCCCCTCCACGGTCACCGCCGTGCCCCCCCTCGAGTTGCCCGTTCGCGGGAACACTTTTTTGGTCGCCGCCGTCGGCGTGTACTGGAACTCCACGTCCGACGCGTGGCGCCCAAACGCGCCGACGCCGTTGGACACGTCCACGGGCACCGCCTGCTCTTTGTTCGCCGGGGCCTCGCACCGTATCAACGTCGAGGAGATGAAGTGCGCGTCGACGCGCTTTGCGCCCACGCGGCACGACGAAGACGGCTTGAAGTCGTCGCCGCGCACCTCCATCACCGTCCCGGCTTCGCCGTAGTGCGAAAACAGGCTCTTCACGGCGCCGGCGGCGACGTACTGGAACCCCTCGCCCGCGGTCTGGCAGTTGGACGTCTCTTTGTTCAGCGCGAACTCCACGTGCACCCACCCCTCCTTGTGCGGCGGGGAGGGACACTCCACCACGTCGTCGCCCACGAACGAAGCCGGCGTCAGGACACCATCCACCTTACACTCCACCTCCACGCCGGAGATGTGACGCACCTCCGCGAGGTTCGATCCCTTGAGCGTGAGCTTGTCCCCGCCGCCGGTCGCGCCCTCCAGCGGGTACATCCACTCCACCTCGGGGACCTCGTACCCGACTGCGACGAGTCGTGGGAAGCGGAACGTGGGGCGGGGAAGGTCAGTCTCCGTTCGCGCGATCGAACGAACGCGCGAAAAAAGCGCGGTAGGCACCGACGCGTCGTCGGGGGCGCGGGGCGCGCGGGATCGAGATCGCGGCGGACGTACCCGTGGGAACAAACAGCAGCAGCAACATCATCAGCATCAGCCGGATGGACATCCCGCGAGGACGACGCATCGTCCCGCGCGCGGCGCCGGCGTCCCCGAGCGCCCTCGCGTATTTTCGAGGCGCGCTCCAAGCCGGGACGTTTCTGTGTTGACGACCCATCAGGTCGCTCTCCCGCCGAACCTCGTCCACCGGGCGCGTGTTCCGATCGATTTCGCCCTGCACACTCGGCGCTCGAGATGCCCCGCCTCTCGGCGTTATCAAAAAGGTCGCGCTCGCTCGATGCGACGCCGACCCTGGAGCGACAACCACGATTCAGCACGCCAACTTCGAGCGCCCTGCAAAAGTGTCTTGCGCCTTCGCTCCTCCCGCGCACGGAGGCGTCGGGACGCGGGCTCTACTAAAAACGAGCCAAGCTACGCGTCCTCCGACCCCGACGCCACGCCTAAGCCGCGAGCTGCACCTGGGCTAATCCCTGGGTGAGCTACGCGCAATGGCTCGCCGAGACGCCGGCTCTCCTTAGGCTCTTCATCGTGTTTTCGAACACTCCGTTGTTGCTTCTGTTTTGCGCGCGCGAGGAGAAAACAGGAGCTACCAGCCGATACCAGTCTGGTACCGAAGTCGCGCGAGTTTCCCTCGCCCGACGCGAAATGGTACGAAACGCAGCGCGGTCGTCGGCCGCTCGCCCTCTTTATCTGCACAGGGCACGGTCTAGCACCTAGGTGCGTCTCGCCTTAGCCTTCTCGAGTCGGCCCTCCGTCCGTCGTCGCCGTCGCCGTCCCGCGAACGTCGTCGCCGCGGTCGCCGCCGTCGATCCCCGTGGCCGGTCGCGCGATTTCATCGCTCTAGGGCTTGGAGTCGTCGCGTTTTCGCTCGCGGCCGGATTGGCGCGCGCCGCAGACCCGCGACCGCGCGCGCTCGTCCCCGAAGCGACCGTGCGCTGACCTCACGCGTTCTCCGCGTCTTTCCACAGGTGGTTGCTACATCAGGAGCCATGGTGACCCCCCTCGTCAAGCACAAGATCGTGAAGAAGCGCACTGCTCCCTTCAGGCGCTACCAGAGCGACCGCAAGGTCACCGTCAAGGTTCGTGCGCGCGCCGGTTCCCGGCGCTCCCACTCCGCGTCTCCGAAACTCGCGCGTTGACGATCGCGACGTGTGCCGCGCGAGTCGAACGACACGACGCGCGTCGGAGCGGACCCGCCGTCGGCGTCGCGTGCCGCGTTGGGCGCGTTCCCGGCGCGCGGCGTGCCATCACGACGCGGGGTGTCGCATCTGTTAGGGTTCCAACCGAACGCGCGGCGTTTTTTCCCTCGCGCGCGTCCTGACCTCGCCCTCCCCTTCTCACCTCGCACCAACAGGAGTCCTGGAGAAAGCCCCGCGGTATCGACGGCCGTCACCGCCGTAAGTTCAAGGGCCTTCCCCCCCACCCCAACGTGGGTTACGGCTCGAACAAGAAGACCCGCCACCTTCTCCCCAACGGTTTCTTGAAGTTCGTCGTGCACAACATCGCGGATCTCGACCTGCTCATGATGCACAACCGCCGGTACTGCGCGGAGATTGCGCACAACGTCTCGACGCAGAACCGCAAGGCGATCGTCGAGCGCGCGGCGCAGCTCAACGTGAACGTCATCAACAAGGACGCTCGCGTCATGTCCGAGGAGGCTGAGTAAGAGGCGTTTGTTCGGTTGGGTGAGACGCCGCTTCGCGGGACGGCCGAGAGGGTCTCGCGGGGGCGGGCGCGACGCGGCGACGACGGGTGTCGGCGCCGCGCGGGTGTCGCGCGTGCTGTCGTTGAAATGTTCAGACGAGCGCGTGCGCTTAACACAATCGTTCCCGCGCGTTTCGTTCGCCCGCGCGTTCGCCGCTTTCTTTCTGGCTCTTCGACAACGCTTTTTGAGCGCGGCCACGCCTATGATCACACAGTCTCGAAAAGTGGAAAAGTCGGCAACACCTTCTCACGCCGAGGAGCCATCGTCCACCGTCGACTCCGCGACCCGCCACACTCCCATCGCGCGGAGCTGAACGCGAACGCGCGAGCCGTCCGTCACGCTCGAAGCTCGCGAGGGTCGAGATGGCCGCGGGGGAGATCTCGCAGGATGCCGTGGATGACTTCGTCGTGGTACGCGCGCGACGCCGATTCGCGCCTTCTCCGCCACCGCCGCCGCCTCTTCGCCGCGCCTCGTCGTCCCATCCCGCCCTCCGCGACGCCCGCGCTGACCCGCATTCGCCCTCGCGTCGCCTCGCCACCTCCACTCCCTCGCGACAACTCCCAGGCGGCTCGGTACGGCGACCTGGAGGACGTCCAGTCGTACCTCAGCCAGGGCGTCTCCGTGGATGCGACGGACGCGGAGGGCCGCACGGCGCTCTTCTTCGCCGCGGCGAACGGCCACGCGGACATCGTGGACCTTCTGCTCTCCAAGGACGCGGACCCGAACATGGCGAACGAGCAGGGCGGGACGGCGTTGCACTGGGCGTGCGTCAACGGCCACGGCGGCATCGTGGCGAAGCTCCTCGAGGCGGGCGCGAAGGCGACGCTCGTCAACGCGGGCGGGCGCACGGCGCTGGACGAGGCGATGCACAACGACCGCCAGGCGTGCGTGGACGCGATCATGAAGGCGTCGGGGGTGGAGGAGGAGGAGGCCAACTTCGAGGACGACGTGGAGGTGGAGGGAGAAGAGGCGGAGGACCAGGGCCCGGAAACAGAGGCGGACAGGTGAGTGTGGCCGGGTCCGCGCGCGTTGACGGAATGTCTAAACGGATTACACACGTCGCGGTTCGACTCTCGTCGTCACGCGCCGAACCGCCCGCGCTTCGCGCTTCGCGCGGCGTCTCACCGTCTCGCCGCTCTCCAGCGCACGTCGCGCCAGTCGCGTCACCGCCCTCGCGAGATCACTTCGCCGCGGCGAGGTTGCCGGCGACGTCCTTCCAGTTGACGATGTCCCAGATGGCGTTGACGTAGTCGGGGCGCACGTTTTTGTACTGCAGGTAATACGCGTGCTCCCACACATCCACGCCGAGCAGCGGCACCAGGCCGACGGTCGAGCAGGGGTCTTGGTTCGCGGTCGTCGCCACCGCCAGCTTCTGCGTGGCCTTGTCGTAGCCGAGCCAACCCCAGCCGGAGCCCTGCACGGCGACCGTCTGCGCCGCGAACTTGGTCTTCAGCGCGTCCAGCGACCCGAAGTCGCGCTCGATCATGGAGAGCAGCTCCCCCTCGGGAGGGGCGCACTCGCCGGGCGGGGCGAGATTCTTCCAGAACAGCGAGTGGTTGACGTGCCCTCCGCCGTTGAACTTGATGGCGCCCTGCAAAGAGATCATCGTCGCGACGTCGCCTTTCAGCTCCGCTTCCGCGTACTTCTCCATAGCCACGTTGAAGTTGGTGACGTAGGTGTTGTGGTGCTTGGCGTGGTGCAGCTGCATGATCTCGCCGCTGATGACGGGCTCGAGGGCGCCGTAATCGTACGCCAGGTCGGGGAGCTTCGCGGTCACGATCGTGCGCGTGGACTGACGCGCGGCGGCTCCGTGCGCCAGGCCCATGAGGCGAGACGCGCTCGCGCGGAGCATCGTGTCTGGACTTCTCGGTGGGGGCTCGGTCGGGGGCGCAGCGAAGAGTAACAACGAGAGCCTCCGAAACGTCTTTCGGTCCCCTTTTTCGTAACTAACACTTCTTGATCTGTACGAGCACTCCGGTGCGCACAGCCAAGATGCGGCGGTCGACCTTGGTGACGTGCCTGCTAGCGCTGCTCGCGGTTTCCGCGGCCGCCGAGGGCGAGTTCGCTCGCGCGGAGTTCCGCTCGTGCAGCGGATGACGCCTGAACAAGTACCCGGCGTTGAGGACGTTCTTCAAAGAACGCGTCGAGCAGAAACACTTCGACCGGGTACGCATGTCGTGGAAGCCGGGTCACGACCCGTCGCTGGTGCTCTTCGACACCGCCGGGATGGAAGCCAGCGTGATGAACGTGGAGGGCAAGTCCCCGGGGCAGCTGCGCGACATGCTGGTGGGGTACGGATTCAAAGAGCGCGTGCCCCCGGAGACAAACGCGGATCTGTGACTTCCCGTCTGAACTGCTCTCCCGCCTCGGAGACGCGCGTCGAGAGTGACGTCGCCGCCGCGAAAGCGCCGAAAGGCGAACGGCGCGCGACCGATGCACGACACGCGACGAAGAGAGCGCGGAGGGCTCACGTACGCGCGCACGACGGTTGTCTATCAACAGATTTCGGTGTTAGAAACGCACCGCTACGAAGGTCGCGCGCTCTTGAATCCCCGCAGCTCGGAGAAGACGCTCTGCGTCCCCGAAACCGGCCCCGCGTCGCGCGGTTTCTGGTTCGGGTTCACCAGCTCGATGCCCTGCACGGGCGTGAACGCCAAGCTGGACGCCATGCCGTTCACGGACAGCGCCGTGCCGCTCCCCCCCTTGTTCGCCCACTTGTCCTGCGCGCGCTTAGGCACCTTCATCTTGGTCTGCTTCGCCGTGATGCGGAGCTTACCGCTCGCCGCCGCCATCCCCGCGGACGTCCCCAGCGTCCCGAGCCCCTCGCCGTCCAGCCCGTACTCCTCCTCCGCCTGGTTGAAGTTGAGCCGGTTCGCAGCCTTCTGCATGTCGCTCTGCCCGTACCGCTCCTTCATCGCGCGCGCGCGCTTCCCGCCGCGGCGCTTCTTCGCCTCACCGCCCGGAATGGGCAGCGGCTTCGCCGTCCGCGCCGGCGGCAACTCCTGCCACTTCTCGATCTTCGCCTCAATCTCGGCGCGCATGGCTTTGCCCGCGCTCGCCGCCGGGTCCTGGCCGAACGCGTCCATGCGCGCCATGAGCGCGCACTTTCCCGCGACCAGCCGCGCCGCGCGCATGCGCAGCGCGGGAGGGGTCTTGCGCTGGATGATGTCGCACTGGAAGATGTGACCCACGTGCATGTCCCCCGCCTTGACCGCCGCCGCCGCGGAGAACCCCGCGGCGTGCTTCCGCTTCTGCCCGAGCACCTGCACGTTGTTGGCGGGCATCTTGCTGAGCGCGGTGAGCCCGCCGGCGACGCCCATGAGCCGCGCCGCGACTTCCGAGCCGAGCACGGCGGACAAGTTGGGCGCGGTTCTGTCCATACGGGACTGCACGAGCTGCACGAGCTGGCGGCGGTCCTCGTCCATCTGCATCTGGCGGTCACACGCCGCGAGGGTCTCTTTGAGCGTCGCCTCGCCGAGCGGCGCGCCGGCGGTTGTCGCGGCGGTGACCGACACCACCATCACCGCGGCGGAGGGCAAAACCGCGTCGAGGTCGACGCGCGTGACGTCCATCTCGTTGCCGATGGCGCGCACGACGCGCGCGTAGTCGATCGGATGCGTGACCAGCGACTCCAGCTCGGGGAACTTGACGCGGTACTGGTCGCGCACGAAGTTGTGCACCGTCTGTATCTCGTCGTCGATGTCCGCGCTCAGCGCGTTGCAATCGACGATGAGGCGGTACGCGTTCTCATCCACCACGCCCAGATGCGGGCGAGAGGACGCCGCCGTGCCGTCGCCGGACGAAGCCGCAGCCTTGGCGTCCGCCGCGAGAGCTTCGCGCACCTGCGCAACCACGCGCGCGTACCGCTCGGAGCCCGTCAGCTTCGACACCGCGTTCAGGGTGTCGCCCGAGGGGCGGGAGGAACCGGCGCCGCCCGACCGGCGCTCGCCGTCCTGCGCAGATTGGGGGACAGAGGCGTCGGCGGCGGCGACGTCGTCGGGGGCCTCGTCGTCGCTCAGGTCATCGAGGTCCGCGAGGAACGAGTCCGCGAGGGTCGCCATCTTGCCAAGCGCGCCGCGAGTCGTCCGGCGGGCGCAAGCAGAACTGGAGAGGGTGGAGGGCGGGGCGAATGCTGTGGCTGCTGGACTGCGGAAGTGCCACACTCGGAAATCTGACTGCCCGTGCCGTGATGAGACCCGTTGCTCGTGTCACCAAACTTTCGCAACGCCGCGGTCGGGCGACGCGTCACCGAGCCGCTTCGACCACCGAACCCCACTTGTGACGTCGCGCACGACGTCCTACCCGTACCGTCCGGCGTCCAGACCGGTCTGTACCTGTCTCACGACCTCGCGTGCGCTCCGCAGGCCGTTTGTCCGGGGGGACATCCGAATTCGGCAAACGCGCAGACGTGCGAGTCTTTCGCGTCCAAAAGCGGAGCCAGCATGAGCTCCATGAGGGCGCCCGCGGATTACCGCATCCAGAAGATGCGCGCGGCCGAGGAATCATCGCGGCAGATGAACGCCTACGTCAAGGTGCGAACGACGGCGATGTCCCGCGTGCATTCAGAATCGCGCTCGGCCCCGCGAACGCACCCCTTCCCCCTCGAGAATGCTGACAATCGAGTGCCCTCTCCAATTACGCCCCGCCGCGCTCGAACGCACAAGGCGTGTAACGTCCGCGACCTGAACGCGCAGTGGGAGAACAACACCGACAAGATGATCGCGAAGAACCAGTTCAAGAAGAGGTGCGCGCGCGTGCCTCCACCCCGTGCCTCTATCGCGCGTCGAACCGCTCGACCCCGACGTCTCGAATCCCGCGAGCGCACGAAAAAAAAAACGTTGACTGACGCGCGCGTTCCTTTCCGAAACGAAACCAGGTTCGAGGCTCTGAAGGCGCGCGCCGAGGCGACTCTGGACGCGCGCCGCGAGAAGCTGGCGTCCATGCTCTTCGAGGAGGAAAGAGCTCTGCAGGCTGAGCTCGTCGCGAACCAGGTGACCCCCGAGGAGCGCAAGGAGGCGCTCGTCGCGCGCGCGCGCGCGCTCGTCGCTAAGCGCGAAGCCGAGCGCGCGCAGTTCGCCGAGCAGCAGCTGTACCGGCAGTGGCGCGCGGGATGCGACGGCGTGCGCCAGGGCGACTCGCACGCGGTGCTCGTGAAGGCGCTCGCGGGACGCAGCGAGCAGGTGGAGCGTAAGGCGGCGGAGAAGGAGGCTGAGCTGCGCGAGAAGGACGCCTTTGACGCGCTTTACGAGGAGGAGCGCCTGAAGAAGGAGGCGCGACACGCGCGCGACGTGGAGGAGCGCAAGCGGCGCGACGAGGAGGCTGTTCGTCTCCTGGACGAGCAGGTGCACGAGAACCTCGGGCGGCGCGCGGAAGCTGCTGAGGCGAAGCGGCGCGACGTGGATGAGCTCAAGCAGAAGTGGGCGGCGGAGGAGGAGAAGGCGGCGGCGGAGGCGGCGGCGAGGGCGGAGAAGGCGCGGCTGATCGCCGAGGAGCTCGAGGTGTTCAACGCTCAGCGCCGCGCCGAGCAGGCGCGCGAGAAGGCGGAGGAGGAGGACTTCAAAAAGAAGCTGCTGGACGATGCTATGGCGCAGATCGCCGCGGAGGAGGCGCGCGAGGCGGAGCTCAAGGAGCGCAAGAAGGAGCAGGACCGCCTCTACCGCGAGCACCTCTCGGCGCTCATGGTGAAGGGGCAGCTGGACGAGTCCGAGCGCGACCGCCTCATCGAGGCGCAGCAGGCGAAGTACGAGGCGAAGCGCCAGGAGGAGAAGGACCGGGAGGAACGCGCGCGCGCGAACCTCATGGCGGAAGTGTACGCGGACCGCGAGCGGCAGCTCGCGGCGAAGGCGGCGCGGCGCGCGGCGGCGGCGGAGGACAAGGTGGAGGAGCGCCGGCGCATGGAGGAGGAGATGGCGGAGATGCGCGTCGCCGAGGAGGACCACGGCGCGCGGGTGAACGCGGTGCGAGTCCAGAACCGCTTGGACATCGAGGCGCAGATCCAGTACCGGGACAGCATGGCCGCGAAGATGAAGGAGGAGCAGAGGAGGCAGTGGGAGAGTTCGATGCGGGCGGAGGCGGATTACCAGCGCATGATCGAAAACGACCAGCGCCGCGCGAACCCGGCCACCCCGAGCTACGCGCGGCGGAGCACCGCGTGGTTCGATTAAAAGCGGCTTTTGCGTTTGTGACCGAAATACGTGTTCAAGCGCGCGACTGATTCACATCTCCGACGTGCACGACCGGTCCTCACCGAAACGCCCTTCGCTCCACGGCACGCACGCGGGCGGGTATCTGTGCGCGAACCGCGGCTGGGAAAAGTCGCACCGCGCGCGCGCGGGGTCGCGCTGCTCGCCGGTGAATAACGAGAGCGTCGGAAAATACGTCCCTGTTTTGACGTTTTTGAAACGTCCGAGCGACTCGCCGTTGACGTAGAACTCGACGAACGACCCCTCCACCGGCTCGTGTTCCTCCGCGGGCGGTTCCTGCGTCCAGTATAGTTTTCTGCCCCACGTCACGGCTTCCCTGGCGCGCGTCCTCGGCGCGTTCGCGTCGGGAAGGAACACGGCGACGCCGACGACGTCGCCCTCGCCGAAACGCCCGCCCATCTGTTTCGGAACTGATTCGTGCACCGCGCTTCCGGTCGTGGAACACACCCCGTACCCGTGCTGATCCATGCCGACCGGACCGTGCAGGTCCGCCCACTGCGTCTGCACGCCGACGCGGACGGCGCCCGTGTCCCCGAGAGACGCGATGGCGACTTCGAAGAGGAAGTATCCCTTGTGCACGCCGTGGACCGCGCGCACAGACCTGTAACCCAGCCTGCTCGATGCGGTGAGTCTGTCACCGCTGAGCGCGATGCCCGAGGCGCAGTCCACCGCGGAGAGGACGCAGGGCGCGCTCTTCTCGTCTTCCACGCGCCTCACCTCGGCGGCGGACGTGGGAACGAGGCGAACGAACTCGGACTGAGGTCGCTTCGACGCCATGGAGACCGCCGCGGAGGGACGCGTTGGAGCGAGTGAACGCGGGACGCGACGATTCGTCTTCGGAAGTCCTCCTTCTCGAGGCGTCGGTTTTTTAAACGAGGCGGGCGCGCGACGTCGGTGAAGGAGGTCGCAAGTCGTGTCGGGGTCGTTTCGTCTGTCAAATAGCAATAACAAAGAGTCACGCCCGCGCCTACCCTTCTCGATACCACCGTCCCTCGCGCGCGCGCTCAGCGCTGGGGCTCCCCTGATTGGATGACCGTGTCCGCCACCTCCTCGAACGTCGTCCCGAGAACCGCCGCGCACTGCGCGAGCGCCTCGAGGAACGCCACCCACTTGATCGTCCGCTGTCCCTTCTCTTTGCTCTTGGTGAAGATCAAGTCGGCGCTCGTGACGTTGAGCTTGTTCTTCAGCAGGCCCGCTTGTCTCAGGCACTTCACGAAAGCCGCCGAGTCCAGCGTGTCCACCTTCCTGTTCCCCTTGCCGAAAGAGCAGTGCTTGATGTACAGCGCCTTGAAGTCCGCGTTCTTCCTGTACTCCAGAGGCACCTTCGGCGCGTTGTCCAGCGCCTGCGACGGGCTCCTCTCGCCCGTCAACGCCCTGTACCAGTTGGAAAACTCGCGGTAATCCACGTTGCCCTCGCCCTTGACGTCGCACGCCAGGTAATGTTTGTCGATCTCCGCGCTCTGCTCGGAGGTGCTGTGCAGGTGGCGCGTGAGCTGGAGCTCGACGACGAGCTTGCCAAACTCCACGCGGTCGAGCACGCCGCTCTGGTCGGGATCGTACAGGTCGAACATCTCGCGAATCGTCAGGTTCTTGCCAACCTTGGACTGCATGGGAATGGGCTTGATGGCCGCGCCACCGGATACCTTCTTCACGCGAGACTGACCCAGCTTAGGCGCGCCTTCGGCGCTCAACCGCCCGACGCGCTTCGGACCCGTGTCCGTGGGCATGCCGGGGTACGTCGTCTTGCGAAGATGCATCTTACCCGCCGGCATCTCGCTGCGCTTGGGCGGCCCGGCGTCCATCACGATCTGCACAACCTTGTCGAACTCGAACCCCTTGTGCGACGCCACCTGCGACAGCGCGTCGAGGAAGTTGTTGTACGTGAGCTTGCGCTTGCCCTTGAACTTGGACTTGGTGAAAATCAAATCGACGGTGATGTTGGTGAGTTTCGAATCCAGCAACCCGGCGCTGGAGACGAGCTTCGCAAACGCCGCGCCGTCCATCTCCTCCAGAGTCACCTTCCCCTTCCCGTAGGAGCTGTGCTGGATGAACAGCTGCTTGAGCGCCTTGTCCGTCTTGTACTTCGTGTTCACCTTGGCCTTAGCTTTCGGGGCCCCGCCCTTTCTGGTTTCCTTGATGTCCAAGTAGAAAATCGCAAACTCGTCAAAGCTCACGGCGCCGTCGCCGTTGGTGTCCATCTTGCGGAAGTACTCCTCGACGATGTCTTGAATCTCGTCGTCTTCCAGCCCCTTGAACACCTCCAAGCTCGTCAGGAGGGTGGCGACTTCGTCCGGCTGGAGCTCCTTCTTTCCGTTGGAGCAGCACTGGTAAAAGAATTCGCGAATGAGCATCTTGTTACCGGACGCCTCGATCATGCTCTTGGGCACCGGCATTTGACCAACCGCGTCGATCGCATCCTTCAACTCCCAGCTCTTCATGTCGCGCTTCGCCGTCGCCTTCTCCATCAACGCAGACTTGGTGTCCTCCGCCTTCTCGGACAAACGGACGCCCGATTTCGTGGGAGACGGATCCGCGTCGTTTTCTTCGTCGTCGGGATTCTCGAGATCGTCGTCACCGGCGTCACCGGCATCGGGCTCGGGCTCGGGCGCGTCGCCCGCCTCCACCGCCTCGTCGTTCTCGAGAGCGTCGTCCGCCGCGTCACCCGCGGGCTGGGGCTCTTCAGCCTCCGCCGCGGGTTCTTCAGCCACCGGCTCCGGCGCCTCTTCGGCGCCGGGCTCTTCCTCCGCAGCCGCGGGCACGTCGTGTGGCGCCGCGAGGGGCTTCGGTGCCGTCTCCACAGGAGCCGTCACGGTCCTCGTGCTCTTGGGAACGGTAATGTTCGTGATCGGGCGAAGGATCGCTCTGTTGGCAAACTGCGCGGCAGCCGCCTCGAAGGTAAGTTCGCGCGCGGTGGCCATGTAGGCGAGGGCGCGGAGGAACTCGGGGTACTGCATGCGCTTCGCCATAGGCTTGCGCGCCTTGGCGAACAGGATCGCGGTGGTGCTCGGGTTGATCTTCACGTCCACGAAGCCCGCCTTGCGCATGGCGCGGATGAACTGCGCAGAGCCCATCTCCTGCGGGTACTTCTTGCTGCAGTGCTGCAGGTAGATCTGCCAGATGATCTCATCCTTCCCGTTCTTGCGGAACGAGTCGGGGATGTTCTGGGGCAGGCTCGGCTTGGGCTTGAGGTGCGAGAACTTGTCCATGAAGGAGCGGAACTCGTTGTAGCCGATGCCGCCGTCGCCGTTGTTGTCCGCGTTGGCGTACGCCTGGTCCAGCACCGCCGAGGTCTCCTCCGGCTTCAGCCCGTCGAGCACGCCGATGTCGGAGAGCAGGCAGATCAGCTCGCCTTTGTTGATCGTGCCGCTGTTGTCCTGGTCGTAGTGCGCGAACAGGTCCATCACGGACTTGCCCGCGACATGCGACTTGCCCGTGCCGCCGCGCACGCTTCGCGGCTTTTGGTTTTTCGGCTTGTCCGGAGACACCGAAATCTGCTTGTTCCACTCGGAAAAGTCCTCCTCCTCAATCTCATCCAGGTGCTTCTGGTGCATCTTGATCTCCTTGTCCAGCCTCTCAAGCGACATGTTGTACACCTTGGCCTGCTTGTCAATGTTCTTGTTCGTCGAGGCCTGCTTGAGCTGCATCTCCTTGAGGAGCTGGATGGACTGCGAGACAAGCGCCTCGCCCTCGGTGGGGTCGGCGTGCAGGATGTCCACCAGCGGCCCAGGCGGCGGCGGGGGAAGCGGCGGCTGGTCGAGCGGATCGGAGGGCTTCTGCACGAAGTTGAAGGCAAAGTCCAGCGAGCCGTTGATCTGCGCGTCCGCCTCCGCGCGCCTCGCCTCCAACTCTTCCTCGTCGTCCTCCTCCATCTCGAACTTGGGCATGGGCTTGAAGTTCGCAAAGCGATCGGGCACGACGGCGCGGTTGGGCCGCTGGTGCGGCAGCGGGTCCGTGCGCTTTGCCTTCTCGTCGTACTTGAGCTCCTCGCGCATGTACGGCATGGTGAGACGGCGGTGCATGAACTTGTACTCGCGCTCGTCGTTCGCTTTCGCCTCCTTGAGGAGCGTGGAGGTGTTGTCCATGTTCGTCTTGAGGTGGTAGTGCGCCTCCTGGGTGAGCTCCAGGGTCTTCAAGATGCGGCTCAGGCGCGCGTCAATCGCCTTCATGTCCTGCTTGCGCGACTCGACGTCGCCCTGCGCGGAGAGAAGCATCTTGGTCTCATCGTAGATCAGACCCTTCAGGACCTCGGAGTCGCGCGCGGTCACCTTGCCGCTGTCCTCGACGTGCTCGGTGAGGCGAGCAACCTGGAGCCCGAGCTCGCGAAGCTCCTCCTCCATCGCGTTCTGCGCCTCGAGGCGCTCGCGCTGGATGACTCGCGACTGCTGGTTTGACTCGGCGTCGAAGCTGCTCAGCTCGAGGGACTGCTCGTGCGCGACCGCGAGGGTCTTCTCGAGCTCCGTAGTGAGCACAGGAACGCGATCCTTGAGCTTGGACACGATGGCGTCCATCTTGCGCACCTCCTCCTCGGTGCGCGCGAGATTGCTCGCCTGCTCCTCAACCTTGAGACGGCTGTTGGTGGCGTCATTCAGGCGACGCGTCGTCTCCTCGAAGTTCTCCTCCGCCTCCTTGCGGGCCAGCTTCTCTTCGCGGAACATGCGTTCAGCCTCCAGGAGCCGCGCCTCGAGGTACTGGCGCTTTTCCACTTTCTCCTCAAGCTTGTCGAACTGACGCCTGGAACGCGCCTCGAGCGCTTGCACCTCGAGATCCGCCATTCGACTGGTCCGCCCGGGATTGTTCGGGTCAACAAGATTTCCCGCTCGGGGGTTGATGCCGTACGTGGCCATCTCGTTGTAGTCGCTTCCACCCCTACTGCGCTCGCTCACCTGCGGGAGACGCGAAAGAGAGGATGTCGAGGGGGGAGAGTCTGGTCAGCGTCGAGGTCGTGAGAAGAGCAACCCACGAGGGGAGTGTCGAATTTCCCGCAATTATATATCCCCGCGCGCGGTCTTGTCACGGGGCGATTCCTTGTCGTTTGGCGGAGGGGCACGCGCGGGAAGCACGCGTTCGACGCGCGCGAGGCGCGAGAAACGTCGCGCAGCCGTGTGATCTACCGCGTTTCTATCGCTGGGTCGAACGCGCGGTGTGTGGGACGTACCCTCGCGGCCACCATGTCTGTCGCGGGAGGTGAGGGACCCAGTCAACAAGGATTCCGCGGCCCGTGCGCGATTACGAATGCCTCGATCGAACGAGCCTCGGCTCCGGTGCCGCCCGCCTGAAGAGCCGCGGGTGCGAGCCGAACCACGACCGTCTCTGACGCCCTCGCGTGCAGAAACTCGCGTCGGAGACACGTGCGTCGTCGCGCGCGCTCGATGGTATGCCTCCTCGACGCTATCACGATTGCCTTTGGTCGGACATGCACGACTCCCGCGCCAAAAGCCGACAAAAGCAGCCAAAAAAGGAACGAGCGACGGGCGGGTATTCTTGAGTTACAGACCCTGAACCATCAGATAATCCCGAACAGCGGTATGTCGGCGGGCGCTCTTTCTTTTCAGTTTTTTTCCGGGCGGAAAAGGCCGGCCATCGCAGTTTGTTTTCCACAAACACGCCCGGGCGTACGCGAGGGTCGGCGCCGATGGAGCAGGCGCGAGGAGGGAAGTGAGCACGTGAAGAACGGTTGCGGGGATGATGAGTGACTCGGCGGCGTTCGATCCCGACGTGAACGAGAAGTACGTGGACGAGGCGAAGTCGGCGGCGGATGAGTACGCCGCGGACGGGCTCACCGAGCTCGAGCTCTGCGCGCAGTACTGCCGCTCGTGTACCGTCTCGGTGCAGCGTCACTTCCACGTGCGAAGCCTGGGCGAGGTGTGCAGGCGTGCGATGCGCGTTGGCGAGGAGGCGTTCCCGCTGGACCTCGTCGAGGAGCTCGCGCAGGACGACGACGGCGACGTGCGGCAGTTGGTCGCGGAGCAGCTCGGCGTGCTCGCGGAGGCGCTTCGGGAGTCGCGCGCGCGACAGGAGGACGAGGTGTACACCGGCCTGCTGTGCGTGGCGTTTCTGCTCGTGGAGGACGACGTTGACGGCGTGGTGTCCGCGGCGGAAGACGCCGTGGCCTCCGTCGCCGGTCTCCTCGAGGGCCACGACGCGCGCGAGCTCCTGCTGACGCAGATCGCCAACCTCGCGACGTGCGAGGAGGAGGAGATCCGCGTCTCCGGAGCGAAGATACTGGGCTCGCTCGCCGCGGTTCTGGGACCGGAGGTGTCCGCCTCGAGACTCGCGCCGCTGCTCGTCACGCTCGCCGGGGACGAGCAGTTCCAGATTCGCGAGGCGACGACGCGCGCGGTCGCCGCGGTCGGCGCCGCGGCGCGGAACGAGGACGCCGAATCTACGTTCGAGACCGCGTTTCGCGCGCTCGCGCGAGACGACGTTTGGTCCGTGCGGCGCGCCGTCGCGGAGACGCTCACCTCCATGTCCGCGTGTCTCTCGAGCGGCGCGTTCGAAGCGCTCGTCGCGGATCTCTTTGAGCCTCTCGCCAACGACGTGAGCTACCAGGTGAGGGTCGCGATGCTCGAGAACCTCGGCCCGCTCATCTCGGCGCTCGGCGGCGAGCGCGCGTCGGCGTCGCTCGTGGACCACTTCGTGAGCGCGGCGCGCGCCGAGTCGGGGCAGAGCTCCGGCACGTCGGGCGGGGCCCTGCAGCTCGCGTGCGCGTTCAATCTACCCGGCGTGGCGCTCGCCATCGGGCGCGCGCGGTGGCACGAAATCAGGGAAGCGCACGCGACGCTCGCGGATAGCGTGCAGTGGCGCGTGCGCCGAACCGTGGCGTGTTCGCTGCACGAAGTCGCGAAGATCCTCGGCGGCGACGCGGCGGACGCGGATTTGTCTCCGATCTTCGAGGAGACGCTCAAGGACACCGACGAAGTGCGGTTCGGAGCCGTGAGCAACCTCGCCGCGTTCGTGCGCGAGATTCCCCCGGAAAAGAGGAAGAGGCACCTGCGCTCGATCGCCGGGATCGCCGAGTCACAGCAACAAAGCGCGCGCGGCGACGCGGTGGGGAACTGGAGGCTCCGGTGCGCGCTGGCTTTGCAACTCGACGCGCTCTCGGAAATCGTCTCGCAACGCGACAACGAGGAAATCGTCCTGCCGCTCGCGCTGCGCCTGCTGCGCGATCCCGCGCACGCCGTGCGCGCGAAGGCTGTCGGATGCCTGGGCGCGGTGCTGCGCAACACCGCGCGCGGGCCGGCGGCGACGTGGCGCGAGGGCGGCGTCGGGAAGACGGTGTCGGACCTCAAGCGCATGGCGACGAACCCGGGCTGGATGGATCGCCAGGCGTACGTCCAGATGTGCGGCGCGTTCTCCGCGCAGGTCGACCCGCGCGTCGTCATCGAGGAGCTCGTACCGCTTTTGGTCATGTCCGCGGACGACGCGGTGCCGAACGTCCGACGGGAGCTGGCGGCGACCATCGCGACGCTGCAGGCGAACCCGTCGTTCGCGGCGCTCCCGGATCTGCGAGACGCCGTCGCGAGGCTTCGCGACGACCGCGACGGGGACGTCGCGCGGACGGCGAGGGGGTGCGCGTTCGAGGATCGCGGCGGGATGGGGAGGACGGGTCTGACGGTTTTGGAGTTCGCGCCCACGGGGTTACGTTCGCCGCTGAGGTAACGCGGACGGAGAAGGGGATCGCGCGCCCGACGGCGTGATCACGAGACGCGGTATGATCATCATAAGGTAGTGCGTTTGTAAAAAAAAAGTCACGCCTGATACACGCCAACCTCCGCCGCCCTGATGACGCGGTCGTGCAACTTGTACCCCGCCTTGGTGACCGCGGCGACGGTCCCCGCCTCCGCACCTTCCGCCAGCGGCACGTTGAACAGCGCCATGTGGTCGTTCGCGTCGAAGGGCTCTCCCGTGGGGTCGTACTTCTCCACGCCGTGCTTCGCGAACGTCGACGCGAGCTGCTTCTCCACCATCAGCACGCCCTCGTGCAGCGACTTTAGCGTCGCCGCCGTCTTCGCCGCGTCGGCGTCTTCGCCCACCTCCACCGTGGACACGGCCCTGCCCAAGTTGTCCGCGACATCCAGCAGGTCCTTGCAGAACCCCTGGATGGCGAACTTCTCCGCCGCCTCGGCTTGCCGCCGCGTCCGCTCGCGCAGGTTCTCCATGTCCGCCAGCGTGCGCAGGAGCTTGTCGTTCAGATCCTTCACCTGCGCGTCCCGCTCGCCGAGCTCGGCGCGGAGCTTCTCCGTCTCCTCGTCGCTCTCGACGGCGTCATTACCCTCATCTGCCTCTTCCTCGGCGTCGTCCTTCTTCTCCCCTTCCGCGCTGAACGCGCGGGAAGACGCCGCGCCCGAACGCGCGAACGCCTCGAAGGACGCCACGCGAGATCTCGCCGATCGGACCGCCGCCGGTCCCGCGGCGGAGGAGGCAAGCCCGCGAGCCGCGGCGGCCGGGACGGACGCGATGCCGTGGTACGCCTCGCCGGTCGCTGCCGCGTGGCGGGCGAGCCCGATCCGTCGGCCCGCGCGGAGCATCGAACGGAGCGTGGTCATCGCACCAGACGCGCTGAGGTATGATGACCGGAAATTCGGACGCGAAGCGAAAACAACACGCTGGAGCTTTTTCAGATGTCCCGTGCCAGTCTGTGACCCCTAAAACGCGGTCGACTGGCTTTTTCGGAATGAGGGTTTGTGAACCCTTGAAATTGAAAACGCCCGATGGAAGGCACCGCAACCGTCATCCGCGAGTTTTCAGCCTCGTCACCAGGATCTGTTCTTCCTGGAAAAGGTTTTCTCGGATAATCATGGCGGCCGCCACCGGCGCGCGACCACTTGCGGACGCGTCTGTACCAGCCATCGCGCTGTCTTGAAGTCGGAAAGAGTCTCACTCTTCTCCACTTCTTCGGTCTAACCACCGCGTGTCGCCCTCGACCGCTCAGTACCACATGGCCGCCCTCACCACCCCCCTCGCGCCCGCCGGCGTGCGTGGCCCCACCGCGCGCGCCATGAGCTCTAGGTCGATCTCCCAGCGCGTGCCCGCCGCTGGCGCCCGCGTGCAGCCCCGCAAGGCGAACGTCGCCGTTCGCGCGGCGGCGAACAGCATTCGCGAGCAGGCCGGTCGCCGTGGTGCGTACACCCCCGACGTCCCTCTCGCTCGATCCCCGATGCGGGACACGTCTCACTCAACACAAAACCCTGCTCGCCGAAAACCTGCGAGCGAGCGATTCGAAACACCCCGGCGCGTCCTGACATCTTCCCTACATCCGCGCGTCTCAGCTCCCCTGGAGAAGAACTCCCTGTTCAACGCCAAGTACGTCCCCTTCGCCGGCGACTCCAGCGAGGAGTACTCCCTGGATGAGGTCATCTACAGGTCCCAGTCCGGCGGTCTCCTCGACGTTCAGCACGACATGGAGGCGCTCGCCATCTACCCCCCCGAGTACTGGAAGGCGCTGTTCGACGAGCGCGTCGGCAAGACGGTGTGGCCCTACGGCTCCGGCGTGTGGTCCAAGAAGGAGTGGGTGCTCCCCGGCATCCCCGACGAGGACATCGTCTCGATGTTCGAGGGCAACTCCAACCTCTTCTGGGCCGACCGCTACGGCCGCGAGAACCTCGGCATGAAGGATCTCTGGGTGAAGCAGTGCGGCAACAGCCACACCGGCTCGTTCAAGGATCTCGGCATGACGGCGCTCGTCTCGCAGGTGAACCACATGCGCAGGCAGGGTAAGCCCCTGGCTGCCGTGGGGTGCGCCTCCACCGGCGACACCTCGGCGGCGCTCTCGGCGTACGCCGCCGCCGCGGGCATCCCCTCCATCGTGTTCCTGCCCGCCGATAAGATCTCGCTCGCGCAGCTCGTGCAGCCCATCGCGAACGGCTCGCTGGTGATGTCCATCGACACCGACTTCGACGGCTGCATGCGCCTGATCCGCGAGGTCACCGCGGAGCTCCCCATTTACCTGGCGAACTCCCTCAACTCGCTCCGCCTGGAGGGCCAGAAAACTGCCGCGATCGAGATTCTGCAGCAGTTCGACTGGCAGGTGCCCGACTACGTCATCATCCCCGGCGGCAACCTCGGCAACGTGTACGCATTCTTCAAGGGCTTCAAGATGTGCAAGGACCTCGGGCTGGTGGACAAGCTCCCCCGTATGGTTGTCGCGCAGGCGGCCAACGCCAACCCCTTGTACCGCGCGTACAAGAACGGGTTTGAGAACTTTGAGGCGATCAAGGCGGAACCCACCTTTGCGTCCGCCATCCAGATCGGCGACCCCGTGTCCATCGACCGCGCCATCTACGCCCTGAAGGAGACCGACGGTCTCGTGGAGGAGGCCACCGAGGAGGAACTCATGGACGCCGCCGCGGAGGCGGACCTCACGGGCATGTTCAACTGCCCCCACACCGGTGTGGCGCTTGCGGCGCTCAAGAAGCTCCGGGCGAACCAGACGATCGGCCCGGATGACCGCACCGTGGTGATCAGCACTGCGCACGGCCTTAAGTTCGCGCAGAGCAAGGTGGCGTACCACTCCGGTGAGATCGAAAACATCGTGGGCAAGTACGCGAACCCCCCGGTGCTGGTCAAGGAGGACTTCGGGGCCGTCATGGACGTTCTCAAGGACCGCCTTGAGAAGCAGTAAAGCGAAAAAGCGTCGCTCTCGTTAGTTGAAAATTTTGGTGCAAAGCGGTGGGCTAATAAATCCTATCTTTACCGTCTTGCTCGTGACATCGGTCGTCCCTCGCACACGCGTTCCCTCCGTGTTTCCTTTTGCGTCAGGCGCGTATCTTGATTGAAGGCAAACCCCACACGACGTATCGGCGGTAAGGAAGCTCTTCTTTCGCGTCGCCCGACTCGTCCGCCGCCTCGACTTCTCCCGCGTCTTCCGGGGGCGCAGTCGCCTTCGGCTTGTCCGCGTTCCACACGGCGCTCGCGACATCGACTGGAGGAGCATCCGCCTCGAGAGCCTCGTTCACGCCCAGCAACGCGGTGATCGTCTCCCTGTTCCCCGCCGGCGTGCAAGGCATAACAGGCAACACGATCGTTTCCACGCCGCGCGTCGAAAGCAGCGCCGCCGTCCGGAACGGGTCTTCCAAGCGCTTCTCTCGCTCGCTCTTCCTGTTGTCCAGTCTCGTCTGCGCCGCGCGCGCGGCTTCGTTAGTGGTGTTGCACGCCAGAAGGGCGAGGCGGCACTGCGTCAGATCCAGGCAGGCGATCGCCGGCGGCAGGACGTAGGACATGAGCCGTCCGTGTCCGAAATACATCAGCGCACCCCTCGCGCTGCTCATCACGCGCTGGCACTCGCCTTCGCCGGGAATGCCGTCCGACGAGCCCTGCGCGCCGTGCCAGTCGGCACCGAACCGCTCCTTCATCGCCGCGAACGCGCTCGGTATGGCTCCGTCCTCGCCTTCGTCTTCGTTTCGCAAGTCCACGAGGTACGTCAACCCACTCGGGGACACATCGCCCCAAGATGACGCGTTGACGAGGCGTTTGAGGAGGATGTGCAACGAGAAGTCGCGCGACACCGCCGCCGCGTCGGCGAGGAAGTCCAGCGCTTCCAGCGGAAGCGGCGAGAGGATCTCGTCCACCAGAAGGACGACTTTCTTTCCCTTCGCGCCCTCGACGCCCAGAAACGACTTCCAGGCCGACAAGACGGGCGAAAGTACGAACTTCACCGCATCGCAAACCTCGCCCCAGCCGGACGTGACCGAATATCCTTCGGCAGCGGCGGCGCCCGACGCGCGCTTTTCTTCGGATAACTTGAAGTTGTTCACCAAAGACAACGCGGCGGAGAGTTGCGTCGCGTCGGCGCGCGCGACGTGCGCTCCAGCGCGGCCAGCGTCGGCATTGTGGCAGCCGATCGCCAGGAACGTTTCGTCGCCTTGCCCGTGGATCCACTGCAACGAGAACACGGAAAGGTCCTCGGGTAGCGAGGGAGGAGAGGCCATGCATTGGCCAGGGTCGATCTGAAGTGATCTCCAAGCCTGGGAAGACGAATCCAGTCGATCGAGGAGAGAAGCGCTGTGCTTGCTCGCGGCTGGATCCCCGAGCGTCGCCTCCAACAATCGCTTGTTTCGGATCAGCAATGCCTCGATATCTTGGTCGTCAGTGGCCGAAGTGAAGATGGAGAGCTGCAGCTCAGCAACTTTACACGACTGCGAAAGCGCAAGGGCAGCCGCGGCGTTCCCCGGCTCCGCGCTTCCGTAGGCGTGCGCAAGACATAGCGCCGCCTTCGAGACCGAATCATACTTTCCTGTCTTCAAGCCGACGTCAATGGACTGCTCGAGGGCTCGGATAGCACGGGTCTTCGTCAGATCGGGTGCGAACTCGGGGTGTGCGACAGAAGTGACTTCTTCTGTATCGCTGCTCTCTTCAACGCGAGAGTCTTCTGACGTGGTTTCCGCCGGGTCGTCGGGTTGCTCTTCTTTGTCTTCGCCTTCCGCGGCATCCACCTCGGCGTCCGCTTTCTCATCTAACTCGACCGCTTCACCCTCGGCATCATCGCCGCTCGGTACGGGTGGCATCGTAGGAGGGGGAGGCTCCTTCCACGCTTCGGTTTTGATTTGCGTGTTGTAAACAGCGAGCAGCGCGTCACCCAATAAATAAAGTGAATCGACGCTGCCGTCGCTCTTTTTGTGAAGGTTCACCGCCTCCGATGCCGCAACAACAGCTTGCTCCGCAGAACCGAGCGCGACGTCGAACGTCTCAGGAACGCTGTCGTCCAGGAATGCAAGGATCGCCGATGCATCCGCACCCTGCATCGTCGGGAAGTCCGGTCTGTTTTGCTGCTTGTCGAAGTTTTCAAACGCGCGCTCTGCCTTGGCAAGTTCCAGAAGACATCGAGCTTTCGCGCTCTTCACGGCGGCGAGCAGTCTCGCGGCGGGAAGAGAGCTTCGAAGCGGATTCACGGACCCCTCGCAAGCGATCGCGAGGATTTTTTCAGCCTGAACCTCAGCCTCGCTGACGACGTTCGTGATGGTTTTTAGCGTGGGACGAGGATCATCGGCCATGGACGGGTCCTTGTACATCAGCTCTGCCAAGCATATCAACGATTTGACCAGGTTCATGCTGCTGCCGCACGTCCGCAGAATCGTGATCGCTTCCGAGACGGCTCGCATCGCGCCGTCGTAAAGGGCGTCCGGCCGTCCTCCGAGAGTCAAGACTTGCTGCATTTCGACTTGTAACATGTTGGAAAGCTCGACGTGAAGGTCAGCCAACACTATCTTCGTGTCCAATGATTCGCCGCGACCCTCGAACACGAGGCGGTTCCGTAGAAGCTTCAACGCGGTGAGCAATGAATCCTTCGCCGAGAGTTGACCGTCTCGAGTGTTCAATTTGTCCTTCGCGTAATCCGCGAGGTTTTCTCCCCAAAAGGCGACGTCGCCGGTGCGCGTCTGACCACGAAGCTGAAGCCGAATGGCATCCACGGGTTTGTTTACGGACGACGCGCACTTCGCGAGGTAAAGGTACGCCCAAGCCTCCGTTTCGGCATCGCCGTGCGCGTGCGCGTGCACGACCGTCTCTTGCAGCAGCGTCGACGCAGCCGCAAACGCGCCGCGCCGCAGCAGGAACGCGCCTCGCGCCAGCCAGTAATCGCGCAGCGCGAGAGGACGCAGCAGCTTGGACGTCGACGCTTCCTCGGGTTGATATTCGTCACCCGAATGCGTCAACGCTTCAGCCCGCTTGACCTCTAGTCGACCCTGCTTCGCCTCCGCGTCGGATAAGTCAAGAGGACCGGCGAGCGCTTCGTGCATGGTACAAGCGGTGCGCAGCAGCAACGCGTCACACAGCGCGGCGAGCTTCAAGTGGTACACGGCGACCAGCGCGTCGTTTTCGGCGGCGAGCTTCGCGATGAGCATCCCCAGCTGCCACAGCGGGAGACACTGCACGTGCATACTGCGAGTTTCCAGCGCGGAGCAGAGATATTCGATGTACGCGTGGAGCAGTTCCGGCCTTCCCACGGATTCGACGGTGATCTCAAACGGCCCGACGTTTTCGCGAATCGAGTCGTACGTCGCCTCCGAGAACGTGAAGTGCGCCCAGTCCTCTGCGGTTTCCGGCAGAGGCGTTCCTTCAGAAGTCTCGGTCATGCACGCACGCAACAACCGCACCGCGTATTGTTGTGCCATGAGTAGATGGTCGGTTCGATCATCGTTATCACCCGAGATTTTGCTCAGCATCAAGAAGACCCGAATCGCCGAGCAAATCTGCTTCGTCCCGAACGTCGTCGCCGTCGCGTCCTCCTCGCCGTCGATGGCGAGCAAAACGTCCACCGCGGAGAGCAGAGTATCTTCAGCATCTGACGAAGGTTGGCCACTGCTGGTGTGCAGCCACTCCGCAAAGTGAGCGATGTACTCAATTTGCACGGCGGGCTTATCTTTGAGCACATCGATCGCTTTGCGGTGCGCCCGCATCGCATCAAACGGCACGGTCGCTTGCGCCGCCAAAAGCGTCCAAATCTTAGCCTGCATTTCCTCGTCGTACTCGGAGATGATGCCTATGTCCTCGTCGACGCTCTTCCCAACGGAAGACAGGAACATGACTTTGTACTCCCACAGGGGCTTGTGCTCGTTACTCGGCAAGACCTTGAAAGCAGCTTCGACTTGTTTTGTGCCTTTTTCCCACTCGGACGCGTCCATGAGGCAATCGAACAAAAGCACGTACGCGGACTGCAGGAACTTGTAATCGCTCACCTTCGCGGCGCGCGCCGCCTCGAGAATCACCTCCAGCGGCTTGACGAGGATTTTTCGCGCCGAAGCCGAACCCATGAAACTCGTACCCGCGTTCCAGAAGCATTTCGCAGCGTAGCACACGATATCACCACGATTCGCACGTCGACCGTATTTCGCGGCCTCGACGAATCGCTCGAACGCTTTCTGCTTCAAGGTGTTCTGCGCCGACTCTTCTTGCTGCGCGGGTCGAACCAAACCGACGACGCTGTTTCCGTACGCGCACGCCGCGACGCCGCTCCAGTACAAACTCTGGGGAGATGCATTCCCGTCCAGCGCCTTCCCCAAAGCCGAAGCTTGTTCGCAGCAGTCAATTGCAGCGCCGAACGATTTGATGGCGAGTCCAGCCTGCCCGAGTCTGGCCCAAATCTCGACATCGCCGGCGACGCTCGCACCTTCCGGGCGGAGAAGCCCGATCGCGCGCGACAAGACTTCGCTGCCTTCCTTCGCGCCGCCTTTGGTGATCTGCGGGATCATGGCGGCCACTTGCGCCACGACATCGTCTTCGATGGTCACATCACTCGCACTTCCCGCGGATGCCTGCAGTCGTGCAAGCATAGCAGACAGTCTTCGAGTACCCGTCTCATCGACACGGGTGAGTGCAGACTCGCAAGTCGCGATGGCCTGTTTCATGTCCTCGGAATCCTCCAACACGCGCGAAGCGAACTCCGCGCAAAGTGCGTCGTAATCGACGACTCGAGTTTCCTCTTCCTCTGTCTCGCCCTCCGGTTCGGCAGGCGTTTCTGCCTCGACAGATGACGCTTGCTCTTCGCCATCATCCGCCGGGGGAGTTTCAGTAGTTTCCTTAGGTCGAGAGTTAGCAACCAAGTACGCTTTGTGCTCAAATCCAGAAGCGACGAGGTGTGAGTAATTTCCAAGTAACACCGGGTCGCAATCCTCAAGCTTCTTGAGCTCTTCAAGAAGAGGAGCCGAGACAGCCAACATCTCAGCGTATCGGTGATTCTTAATGGCGTCGATGTATGTGTTCCACGCGTGTGTCGCGGCGTTCATGACAGCCCAGCTTTCGTTGACGCTCATTCCGAGGCGCGCAGATCGAAGGAAAGCCGCGGATGCGCCGTTCTGCAAATCGACTTCCGAATCACCGCCGGTACCGTCGACGTTTACTTCCTGAGGAGGTAAAACAGGTGCGCCCTTTGCTTTCAACATCGCAGCGCAAGTCGCACCGTCGACGTAATTGACTTCGATTTGTAGGACGATGGTCTCTTTATCGCGAACAGCGTCCCATCCAGTGACACCAAAAACATTCGCCGCGCAGCTGTGGGCAAGCGGGTACAACCTCGCGTCAGCCGCAGTTTTGCACATGTTTGCCCACAGGTTCAAACGAGCAGTCGCACGTCGCCTGACAGTCTCCTCGTCGAGACCGTCGTCCGATGCGTCGCTCGTAACAGCATCCACCTCTGTCTCCGCCTCAGGTTCTGGAGCGTCCCCTTCCTGCGCATCAACATCTGCGGCGGGTTCGTCCTTCGCGGGATACGGGAGCAGTTTATCCAGCGATGACAACCGGTCAAACGCGTCGTGTAGGAGGTTGGCGCCGCTCCTGAAACTCTTGGCTTCACGCGCCAACTCCGTGAGAAGCAGAACTTGGTCTTCGACACTCTCTTTATCGTCGTGGAAACCACCTTTGATTTTCAGCGCGTGTTCCAGCGGGACAAGATACCGATCCAAAGGCCGCTCGTATCCAGTGCGCTCAACCTCCGCGTCCGTGGCCGTGTAATCTAGTGTGAGGCCCTTGGAAACGTGCGCGTGTGCCTCCTTCAAATTGTCCTCCGCGACGTAACAGTGTGCCAGCTCCAAGTGTAAGGCGGCGCGAAGCCTATTCAGTGTCGATCCCACTGATTCGAGCGCGCTCGACGCAGATGCGAAAACTCGGGTAAGGTTGTGCCGGAGGCTGGGTTGAAGTAGCGGCAAACTCGCTGTCCAGATAAGTTGGCACGCGTCCTGAACGCCGCTGCTATCTTGTAGCCGAAGAAACGACGAGAGTTCTGCGTCGGTTCGATTGACCACCTTTTTGTGCACTTCGATAGCTGAGGGGTCGAGCGACCCCTTCTTTTCACCGAGTTCGTCGAGCGCCAAGAGATGAGAAGTCAGTGCGCCGCGCGCTCGCGCAAGCGTAGATTCTGAGGCTCCCGCACGACGCACGCACCAGTCAGCTAGCTCTCGTAGCTGATGCTGCGCTGCTATCCACCCGATATAAGCCACGGAGTTCATGTCTACGCCCTCTACGGGCTGGTTCGCGGCTTCACCTTCGCTGCTTGCCGCCGGATCGACTTGCGCCCAAGCTTCTTTCAGAGTGGACTCAACTTCCGCCGCATCCTTGCACGCCCCAGAGCGGACGAACTGAACGAGCGCCGCGACGCCGTCGGCGCCGTCACCGCTCTCCTTTTTCCCACTCAACGCGCCGATGTGCGACTTGAGCTTCACCATGGTATTCGAAAGCTCTGGGACAGTTTCTTTGGACAGATCATACGCTTTCGACGCCACCTGCAGTGCCTCGTCGTTTTTGTCCGCGTCGCTTAGGCACAGCGCGTGCAAGCGCAGAAAATGGGCGCGCCACGCTTCGTGGCCCGCGACTCTTTCCAAGCCCTCAGCGACGAGGGTCGAGGATTCTACGAGCTGCCGTCGAGTTCCAGTCTTCTGTAACGGTCGGGATATCACGGCATAGTGCACGCTGGCGTCGAAGACCAAAAAGAGATACCGCCGGTCCGAAAGAGCGAGCTTGAGTCCCGTCAGGAGAAATCCAAGAGCGTCGAGCGTGCCAACAACCAGAGAGCGGCCCGTCTGTCCTTCGCACCCGATGGCGTGGAGCAGTGCTTTGGCATACCAAGCCCGGCATACGAACTGGTCCTTCAGCTCCAGAACGTTACCCTCTCCGTCTCTGAGCTTTGGCTCCGATGACTCGAGAAAGTAGAGCTCGAGAGCGTTCGTCGCGATCGACGTCGCGCGGAGCTGTTTCGAGGGAAGGACGAGGACGGGAAAAGTGTGAGTTGACCGAACCGCGGCCATGAGCGTCGCGAGTGGATGCCCGAGCGAATACGACTTGGGGCGAACCTTCACCGCTGTCTCTGCGCAAAGAACCAGAATATCCCTCCCAACTCGCTCCTGTGGAGGGCCAGCGAGGGAAACGAGTATGTCCGCGTGAGCCCGTCTGAGAAGGTCGGCATCATTCAGTCGAGTCGCCTCACTGAGTGAAAGCCGAATGCCCTCTGGCAAGGGCAGCATCGCCGGTGTTTCCCGCATGGCACCTAGTACGGGCAGCACATATTCGCCGAATGGGTGCTCCCTGACAAACTCCACCTTCGATAACCTCCGCTTTCACAGTCAGACGCGCGGCTGAGGTACTACGACCGGCGTCGTCGAGAAAGCCTTATTTGGGCTGAACGCTCAAGGGCGGTTCAAAAAGTCTCCGAGGAGTCGGCGCCCAAAAGCGCGAATTGGATATTTCTTTTTGGCGCGTGCTTGCACTGCTTGCACTGTGCGACGCACGAACATGTGGTCTTGTGCGTCATCGGCAACTCTATCGCCGTCTGTATTGCAGCGAACCAACTTACGAGCCACCAGGCGCTCAGACAGCAGGGTGCGAGGCTCGACCCGGGCTAGAACGAAGATGGGGAGCTCAAATGCTGACGGCCCCAAGATATTTCCTGAGTCGTCTCAAGTGGCTGATGCGCTGGCCGACCTCACCATGAAAGCGGCTGACGAGGCAATCAAAGAGCGAGGGTCGTTCGCCGTCGCAGTCGCAGGTGGCTCTTTGATAAATCTGCTCGGGGGTTTGAAAGGCAAGCAGGATGTAGACTGGAGTAACTGGCACGTGTTCTGGGTGGACGAGCGATGTGTGCCTCACAGTGACCCCGACAGCAACTTCGGGGGCGCCGTGAAGGCTCTCCTCGGTGAAGTGCCCATCCCTTCTACTCAGCTGTATGCGATAGATGAAAGTTTGTGTCCGCAGAACGCTGGTGCCGCAAAAGCGTGCGCTGAAGAGTACGATGCGAGATTGAAGTCGTTGTCGCGCGAGATTCTTCCCGTCTCGGGCGCGGGGCTCCCGGTTTTCGACTTGCTGCTCCTCGGCTTCGGTCCCGACGGTCATATATGCTCGCTCTTTCCCGACCACGCTCTTCTCAGCGTGACGGAACCGTGGATATTGCCAATTGCAGACTCACCCAAGCCTCCGCCTGAGCGAATCACGTTTTCTCTGCCGGTGGTGAATGCGGCGAAGTCGAAATGCTTCACCGCCGTCGGCGAAGGCAAAGCGGAGATGGCGGCGACCATCATCAAGAAGAGTTCGTCCAGCGGCGACTCGTTCGTCCCGGCTTCCCTGGTGACCGGGGACATCGTTTGGCTCATGGACGAAGCGGGAGCGTCGAAGCTGTAGGAGTGATGTGCGTAATGTACGATCGAGCGACTTTGCGTTTTGGATTATATATTTCTAAAGGTACAAGTCTGCTCCCGCACGGGAGCGCAGCTGCGATTCGCGCGTGTGCAGGTACGCGCGCGACGTATGTAATTGCGAATGTTCTTGCGACGCACCTCCGGTGCGTTTATCCTCCTTGCCCGAGTTCAGTGCGGCGAATGAAGTTGAATTCCTCGTCCTCGTCCACGGCCACGCCGTTTTTCCCATTGGGATAGTGAGCCCCCCCGCGAAGGTCGCCCCCCATCATCTCCAGCTCATCGAGAGACGTGTTGTTGGGGAAAAGGGCGTCTCTTTCCGGCTCACGGAAAGACACGATGGCCTCGCTCATGAGCATGCCTCCCCCCGAGTTCCCGTTCCCATCGTACGCCGGCGCCGACAGCTGCACGAACTGTTCGGCGTTGGCCTCGCCAGCATTAAGCTCGTTCTCGAGAAGACCGGGAAGGTCGATACCTCCCTGGTCGAGCGAGCGTCCGTTGGCGGTCGCTGACGCCGCCGAAGTCTTCACCAGGCCGGTCTTTTGCCTTTTCTTCTCCCTCTCTTCCTTGGCGTCCTCCTTGGCACCCGCGCCCGACGCGTTCGTCGCAGGCGCCGCTTCCTTCTTCGCCGGCTGGGCCGTTCCCAACGTGTCCTTGAAGAGCGACGCGGGAAGCTCGATCGGGGGAGGGAGCTTGACCGGCACCACGGGGGGAAGAGGAGGAGGAAGCGAGCCGCCCGCCTTCGTCACCTGACTCCTGAGCGCCAAGTTCTCGTCGTACAGCTTGTTCGCCTGCTGCTGTACCTTCTGCAACTCAGCGCGAAGGGACGTGCTCTCGCGCACCAACTCCTGCGCTTTGCTCGAGAGGAGCTCGCTTTCTTCCTTCTTACGTTGTTTGGAGCGCCTCGCGGACTCGCGGTTGGCCTCTTTTCTACGTTGGGTCTTAACGTCCCGATCGCGGACCGCCACGCCACCCTCCTGGGCGCTCGCCTGCGCGCCGCCGCCGCTCGCGCCCTCGCCGTACGGCGCCGAGTACCAGTACGGCTGAGAGGCGGACTGCTGCATCCCCGCGTACGCCAGCTGCTGCTGGTACGCCTGCTGCGAGGGATACCCCCCCGAGTCGGAATATTGGTGCGAGCCCTGTCCTTGCTGCCTCGCGTCCTGGTAGTAATACCCCTGCTGCCGCGAAAGAGTGAGAAAATATCGTGAGTCATCTGCTTGGGATAAGAGTGGGTAACGAAACGAGTAGGGTGTTCGCGGGACGTGGAGACATCTCGGGCGAGCTGGAAGACGAGGAGGATTCGCGGCGCACCTGCTGTTGCGCGTAGCCGTAAGAGTTTCCGGAGACGCTCACGCCTCCGTTGTACCGTTCGTCGCCGTCCGAGGCCTGCGCCGACCCCCTCTCGCGCTGCATCTTGACGTGACGTGCGGACTCGAACGACACGGAAAATTCACGGACCGTCGGACGCGCGTCCCACTGCGGAGCGAGACGACGAACGCGTGCGAGAGAAGTCGCCACGAAAACGCGCCCTGCTCAAAGGCAACCCTCGGGTGAAGGCGTCCGAGGCCACGCGCGCGTCCTTACGCGACGTGGAGCTCTGCGACGAGGAAGTGAAGGACCCCTCCACGACACAGAAATGGCGCGTAAAAAACGCGTTCGAAGAGTCGCGAAGTGTCCCCGCGCCTCTCTCGTGACCGGCCGCGGTCGTACACGCGCGTCGGCCCGCTAGGTGCGCTTCGCTTCTTCGTGTGTCGCTCGGGGACTTCGCGCGAGGTCGATGTCCGGAGCCTCGCACACCGCGCGTCGAGCTGTGGCTGGATAGGACGCCCTCCCCCGGTTGACGCGCTAATCTCGCGGTTTAGAAAACCAAAAAAATCTTCTGGATCAGAGCGCCTCTGGAACCTCTTAAACCGCCACCTCACCCAATCGTCGGGGAATCCGCGATACGCATGCCGAGCGAGACGCAGTCTCACATTTGCGTAAAAAGAGATTGTGAAAACCGCGAGCCAATGAAAATGGAGGGAAAAACGAACCCAAACGGCGAGGTCAAAAATATCTTCGTATCCGTCCGATACCACGCAAACAGCGGCCGAAGTCGGTCTCAACACCCTTGCGCGAATTTCCGCGAAAAAGCCGAGCCGCGGCTTCCTCGCGTGGAGCGCGCGTGTTGGCGCGCGCGAGACGGCGGCGGGGCACAGCGAGGGGCGCGACCGTCGAGGCGGTTCGGAATCGGCATCATGGCGTCACGTCGGAGCACGGCGTGGTCTCTCTTCGCCCTGCTCTTCGTGGCGTTCTGCGCGGCGTCGGCGACCGCGCAGGCCACCGGCGAGCCCTGCCAAACGCGCTCGATTCCCGTGGGCGTCTCCATCGTGGAGGCGAGCAGCGAGAGGGAGACGAGCAGGACGTACGTCGGCTTGCTGGCGTTCTTCGGTTCGACCGTGGACGAGGGACCGAAGGGGAGCGGTGACCCGATTCCCCTCGTCGTGGCTTCCGACAGGAACGCCTGCGAACCCATCGCGGAAGTCGCCGGCAAAGCCGTGCTGCTGTGGCGCGGAGAATGCGCCTACATCGAAAAGGCCATAAACGCGCAGGACGCGGGCGCGGCTGCCGTGATTGTGGTGAGCGACGAAGAAGAATTGAGCCCCATGTCGTGCGCGGGAGACTCGATCGTGAGCATCCCCGTCATGCAGGTGCTCGAGGAAGATGGAGCGCAGTTGGAGCAGGACATTGCCGCTGGCGCCGTCACGGTCGCGCTCACCGAGTTGAAGCTCAAGGGAACCGTAGATCTCACCGCGTCGACTGCGCTTCTCGCGATGGCTTCGTTGACCATCGTGTTCGGTGCGGTGTGGTCATTATCTGACCAGATGGTACACTTCAAGAAGGACGAAACGGAATCCGACCGCGGCGCCGGTCGCGCCGAAGCGGCGCGAGGAAGCGGGCTGGAGGGGCTGGAGATCACCGAATCGAGTGCGGCGTACTTCGTCGTCTTCGCTTCGGTGGTTCTTCTCATCATCTTCTTCACCATGCAGCACTGGGTGTTCATCATCATCAAGGGCGTCTTCTGCTTCGCCGCGGTGCAAGGTTTGACCGCCCTGTTTTTCGCGGCGATCGACTCGAGCTTCAAGTCGATGTCGCAAGACATCAACCTTCCCGTGTTTGGCACGGTCAACGCCGTGTCCGTTCCCAGCGTCGGTCTCGCGGTGGCGACCGTCCTGGTCTGGCTCCTCAACCAAGGTGCGGACTGGGCGTGGGTCCTGCAGGATATCATGGGCATGTCATTCCTCGTGAACGTGCTGCGTCTGGTGCATCTGCCCAACCTGAAGGTGGGTTCGATGCTTCTGATGGGTGCCATGTGCTACGACATCTTCTGGGTGTACGTCCAACCCCATCTGTTTGGAAACGAGAGCGTGATGGTGAAGGTGGCCAAGGGCGGTGAAAAGCACGAGTCTTTGCCGATGTTGTTCCTGTTCCCTCGCCTGGGTGGGTCTGCTGGGGACTTCTCGATGCTCGGATACGGCGACGTCATCTTGCCGGGGTTGCTCATCGTGCACAACCACTTGTTCGACAACAGGAAGGTCGTGCCGGGACGGCCGCGCGTGAACTACCTCGTGCCGTCCATCGCAGCGTACATCGCGGGTCTGTTACTGACGTTCATGGCGCTATACTTCGAGGTGGGAGGACAAGGAGGTCAGCCTGCCCTGTGTTACCTCGTGCCCACCGTGCTCGGGGGTACCGTGGGATATGCGCACTGCCGAGGAGAGTTGAAGGAGATGTGGCGCGGCGGTGACCTGTACGACGAGAACGGGGAGGACGAGGGCGAGCGCCTCATCGGCACTGGATCGACCAACAGCACCGCGGTCAACGTGTGATACGGATGAGCTACTACTAGTCTATGTTTCATGATGCCTGCTTCGCTAGGTCTCTCGGACTGTTTCTATCTCTACGCTCGCGCTTCTTTTCTGGCGGGAAGGTTGGCCGCAGTTTTCGGTCGGGCGCGATTTCCCCGCCGACGCACCCTCGGTGCGAACGCGCAGACCTGACACTGCTGGTAGCTTGACTGCTGGGACTGCGCACCGCGTTCCGCCGGATACGAGCACGCCGGGCAACAAAGAACCCCCTTAAGTAGAGAGCGAGGGAGGTTGTTTTCCCTCGCGACGGACTGCGCCGAGGACATTAGGTCGGCGGCTACCTGCGGCATCTCCGGAGCCATCTTCAGCGCAGCGTCTCTAAGAAACACACAGTGACGAGCGGCTGGAGATTTGATGTCTCCTCCACTCGACCCTTTCGTCTGAGCCCTCAGGCTCAACCTTTGGTCTGCCTGTTTCATGCTCCCTCTGTGCTTGGCATGAAGGCAGAGAGATGCGACACCGCCGCAGAGAGGAATGAATGGATTGTAGGGACTTCGTTCGACTCAACGAACGACTTCCGGAAAGAAATGGCGACGCGCTTGTCAGAAAATCAAACACACGGCGTGTTGCCCTCGCGGCCTCAGCCAGGTGCGTCTGGTCAAAAAAGCCACGGACTCTTCCCGAATCTCACAAAAGGTTAGGTCACGGCGACCGTTGTCGCGGATGCGCCTTGGGCACGCACATTGTGAGTGCGTTTCGATTTACGGAGTGCCTAACAGGACCGTCTGAAACCCACTTCACATCCACTTGCGCTTCAGTAGAGTAGAGGGTGGGCGACCACTACACGGCGAACATAGGAAAAACCAACTGTGACCGACGAAAAAAAAAGAAATCCGCCAACCCAGGGAAGGCTCTCGCACGATGTCCCTCGCGAAGGTTCACGGGGGGCAAGGGGGTTTCCTCGCCGGATATGCATATTTATTTCGTAAGTATGGAGGCATTTGTCGCAACTCTCACAACCGCGGGCTCCCCGAGAACCTGCGTTTCTGTCGAGCAACGCGGAGAGACAAAGTCGGCACGAGAAAACTCTGAATCCACTCTTTGCAAGGACTTGTACTCATCCATTTCTCTCATCCTACATCTCCATTCGCAGTGACGCAGGCCGTATCGAGGTTGCTACCGTTTATAGTAAATGCCATGGTAGCTCGACGACTGACTCCCGAGGAGTTCGGCGTTCCGACCGTGCACTTCCAGCTTCTGTCGACAATAATCTTAACAAGCAGAGAGGGATTCCGCCGCGCGCTGATGCGAGATACAAAGGCCACAGAAGATAGCAGCCAAGGTACGTTTGCGTGGGCATATATGTACTCGGATTCACTCGCACTGTGAGCGTGTCATACTGACCATCGAACTTCCTAACCCACGCGAGCAGAGGCTGCGAGCTGGCTTGTAGTGCCGCTCGGCGCGCTTTTATCGGCGGGGGTTCCGACCATGGTGTTCTTTGCAAACGGGCTCACCAAGGCTGATCCTTATGCACAAGCAGTGGCGCTGTACGGTCTCGCAGCTTTCTTAGAACTTCTCGCAGAGCCTTTCTACATCAGGGCACAGAGGCGTTCGAAGTTTAAGCTCAGGCTTGTGACGGAGACGATCGCGACGCTCTCTCGAAGTTTCGTCACGTTTGTCTTGGTCACGAGGCCCGCGACGGGGATCACGGTTCCTCTCGCTTTCGCTTTCGGTCAGCTCGCATACGGTACATGTGTCTGGCTGATGTTCGCCGCGGCACAGTGGGAGTTTGTAGGGGAAGGAATCGACTTGATGCTCGGGAGAAGCTCAATATCGTGGGGAACGCTCACGCTGTTGGGGACCTTTACACTTCAGGTACGCTCGAATTTCGACGATTCCATCGATCTGCATGAACGCCTTTACCTGTGCGCGCTCTTTGCTCTGACACATCATCCTGTCATGAACTCATCGATTGTGTCCTGCAGGCGGCGTGGAAACTTTTACTATCTGAAGGGGAGAAGGGAGTATTGATGTGGGCAGGAAGTGCAGACGAACAAGGGGTTTATGCGCTGGTCTCAGCCCTCGGAGCGCTATTCGTGCGCATTGTTCTCCAGCCATTTGAGGTACGATACACTCTCTCTGTTCCGTAAACTTTGGAATATATACTGACCTGACCTTGAAACATGATTGACTCGAATCACAGGAGGCTGCGTTCCTGATGTTCGCTGGAGAGAACACGGACAAACGCGAAAAGGAGAAAACAGCCAATGAAGACGAGCGAAGGTACGGAGGACGAATTCAAAAGCGGGTTCAAGAACATTTTACTAACTGAATTCTTATTGCGCGCAGAAAATTCAACTCCTTGATGAAAATCGCTGTCGTTCTTGGATCATTATCGGCTTTGCACGGTCCACAATATTGTCATTTGGCACTCAATCTGTTGTATGGCGACCGATGGGCAAATGCGCCTGGAGCGACTGCTACTCTAGGTAAGGATGTTATGTTTTCTGTCATCATTGTGAAAGCTTTCTGACATCGTAACGATTTTCTCCTGCAGGTGGCTTCGCAGTTATGATCTTATTCCTAGCAGTGAACGGTATAACAGAAGCTTACGCGCATGCCGTGATGAATCCGCGTGAACTCGCGTCAGCCAACATGGTGCTCTTGGTAAGTTAACATCACCTTCATGTGTTGAAATCCGCAGCGCTGAAACGCATTCCTCTTAACTCGCAGATTACATCGGTATTTAACGTCGTTGTATCTCTTGTCCTGCAAGAATACATCGGTCCTCTTGGCCTCGTGGTGGCAAACTGTTTTGCGATGTCGATACGCATCTCATATACGCTTTGTTACATTCGTTTCATTCGATTCTCGTGGTCATCCGAGGCGTTCTTGCCTGCGATCATGCCTCGAAAGCGGCTTTTGTTAATGATGTGCGGAACTTGTGCTGTCACAATCGTGACGTCAAAAATTCATACCGCCATACATGTTTTCAGCGGTGCGCTTACCTTGCTGATCACGTTGATGGCGCTTCTGAAATTAGAGCGATCGTCGTTGATGACCATTCGTCAGTCGACGAAAAAGGAGGTGTGATTTTTTTGGTTCGTGAGGGTTGTTCTGTTTAATTTTGAAGTCCTACAAGCATTGCCTACGAAGTCGTTCGAGTCTCTCTCGACCCTGTTCTAAACCTAAGACTATGTCTGTTCTATTGCTGCTATTAGTAATGCCTATGAATTTTTTCATTAGTCTCTGTTCGTAAGCGTCTCCTCATCCTCCTCGAAGTCCTCTGCGCTAAGCTGGTAGAAATTGCTGCTTGATGTCGCTTGCGCCTGTCTAGCAGCGCCTTCAAGAGTATCTTGCATGATCACTCCTTTGGTTTCTGCCAAAAAAGTCGTTGCAAAGCACGCTGCCGCTGAAGCCCCAGCGAACACGATGAACGGAAGCGAAGGGCTCACTGTTTGAAGGAGAATTATTTGCGGCGCGATGATGCCTCCGAGCCTCGCGACAAGAGAGCAAGTCCCCAAGGCTGCACTTCTCACGACAGTGGGGAAAAGCTCTGTGGTATACAGAAAAATCATGTTGAAGGACGCTGCGATTCCGAACCGGCCAACCAACGCAACAGCGGTTTGTGCGCCCCCCGTCGAAAACCCGCTCACAAGACACCCAAAGCCGGCGACGGTCAGTAGGAACATCAGCGTGTGCTTTCTCCCCACCTTCTCTACCGAAACCTGGGCGAAAGCGTATGAGACCATTTCGACGAGAGCCGAAAGAATATTGTTGAGATAGATCGACCCGCCGAGCGAGCCAACATTCAGCGACAACCCATAATACACCGCGCTGTTCACGAAGAAGACGAAGGCCATGGCAAAAAGACGTATGCGAAGTGCGGGGTAAGGAAGTACCGCCGCGATGCTCGTTGAGCTCGCTGAAGATGTTGTAGGCCTTTTGAGACGGGGTAAGCCTCGCGGAGGTATGCCTTGTCCGTTTCCCTCGGCAAGGGCTGTAAGGACCTCGAGAGCTTTCTCCGGTTTTCCAGCAATCAGTAGCCATTTCGGTGATTCTTTCAGAAGCGGCGCGCTGACGACGCAGTATAACGCCGTCGAGACGACAACAAAGATCGTGTACGCGCGCCACTCCGTGATACCCATGGCGACGCATGACATCAGGACAATACCCGACGCCCACCAGTACTGAGTGGCGATACCCAAACGAGAGCGCCACTTAGCACCCAGGGGCTCTGTGCTGAGAACAAACGAAGCCACACCGACGCCGCCACAACCAAAGCCGATGATACTCTTGCTCCAAAAGTACGGCCAGAAACTGGATACAGCAGCACTTATCGCCGATCCAAACCCCCCGATCACGAGTGATAGGTACATAGCAGGTTTACGTCCTCGAACATCTGCTAGCTGTCCAATCAAACCCGCTCCAAAAAAGAACCCCGCGAAGAACATCGAGTCAGCTGATGAAACTTTCCAAGCATCACCACAGACGAGATTCCACTCCGACCGGATGGAGGCCGACTTGGAGACCCACTCCCATTCTTTGTCGTTCAGGCTACAAAAATCACGATCCTCGCATCCGTCAGGAGCAATGCAGCGCCATGCGGCGTCTCTTTCAGTAAACACAGACATTAGGGTCATGAACACGGCGGGCACCCAAGCCACGGACGACAGCACAAAGTGCCTCACTTGCGCTTTGCCTATCTCTCCGACGTGCAGAGAGATCATCTCCTCCACCGTCAGTCCATCGTCCCGCGAAGGCTGGGGAGAATCAGCGTCGTCGAAGTGATGCACTCCGGTACCAGATGACGATGGTGTCATCATCTCCAGCACCGTGACCTCAGCACGGTTGCGCCCCCCAACTCTGCGCAACGACGAAGTGCTCTCACGAGGGTGCCCAACCCTCGTTTTTTTTTGTTTTGAGAATTTTCCAAACCACGCGCAGACGCGTCGCGCGTTTGATATTTCTGATCCCACAAGTGCGCAACGCGTTTCGCTTCGGGATTACAATCGGCAGTTTTTACGTGAGGTGCCCCGACTAGCCCGGCAGTCTTTCGGACACACCTCTCGAGGACACCCATCATGTCGACGATCCCTGTCTTTGGCAATGTCAAGGACGTGTACGGTCCGGAGACTAGCGATGTCGAGGAGCGATACGCCAAGCTCGCGGCGGCCTTCACACAGACCCACGGGGAGAAACCAGATCTGTTAGCGCGTTCGCCGGGACGAGTGAACCTGATTGGTGAGCACATCGACTACGAGGGATACAGCGTGCTCCCCATGGCCATCGCGTTGGATACTATCGTGGCCATCAAAGTGGACCGTGGCTCCGACAAGCTTCTTGTGTCCAACACGGACCCCAAGTACACGGCGAAGGAGTTTACCGTCGACCCTGACCAAGCGGTGGACACCTCAAGCCACCACTGGACCAACTATGTGATGTGCGGGTACAAAGGGGTCTTCGACTTTCTCAAAGAGGCAAACCGGGACGTACCCAGCGCGGTGGGCATGCGCATGATTGTCGACGGTGTTGTTCCTCAGGCTAGTGGACTGAGCAGCTCGTCTGCGCTGACTTGCGCCACCTCTGTCGCTGTGATGGCTGCGCACGAGCTCTCGTTCACAAAGCCCGAAGTCGCTGACTTCACGTGTAAGTGCGAGAGGCACAGCGGGACGCAGTCTGGAGGTATGGATCAAGCTATCAGTATTATGGGGGAGAGAGGTGTTGCTAAGTTAGTGGATTTCAATCCCGTGCGTGCCTCGGACGTGAAGGTGCCTGAAGGTGCGGCGTTCCTGATTGGTAACTGTTTGGCGGTCTCGCAAAAGGCTGTGACGGCGCACGACAGATACAACCTCAGAGTCGTCGAGTGCAGACTCGCGTCGATTGTCCTCGCTATGAAACTTGGCGTCTCGCAAGCAGAAGCTCTCGGATACTCGACTCTGAGTGAAGTGCAAAAGCTGATCGGAAGCCTGGAAGAGTCGGAAAAAGCGGTGACTAAGCATCTGCATGCTGAAGCGTACACCGCAGCGGAGCTGAAAGAAATGCTAGGGCAGTCTCTTGAGACCCTTTTTGCAGGTTCCGAAGCTTCTTTGTTGGTGTTGAAGCACAACACCACCGGATACAAGCTGCACGATAGGGCTGTTCATGTCTACTCAGAAGCGGCGCGCGTACATAAGTTCGCGGACGAGTGCAAGGATACGCCTTCCCTCAACAGGCTCGGTGAGCTGATGGATGCGAGCCACAAGTCGTGCAAAGAGTTGTACGAGTGCTCGTGCAAGGAGCTTGATGAGCTCGTGGAGGCGTTCAAGTCGGCGGGGGCTGTCGGCGCGCGTCTTACCGGGGCCGGTTGGGGAGGTTGCGCGGTGGCTTTGGTCAAACAGGATGCCGTGAAGGATGTGCTCGCTCGTGTTAAGGAGGCTTTCTTCGATTCGCGTATCGAGAGTGGAGTACTGCGCAGTGAGGATCTCGGTCAGATGTTATTTGCATCGCTCCCGTCCAGCGGGGCGGCGATCCTCAAGGGCGTCTGAGAGCCATCGTGCGCGTTCACAGAAAGATCTCGCGTTGTATTATGAAAATACCGGTGCTCACTTGCCCTTCTCTCCCCACAGAATGGAATCGACATCCTGACCCTTACGCACGTACACACCACCGCTCTCGATCAGGCCCGGGCAAGGACGATACGCCTTGATCGGCCACCAGGAGAAAAGGGGAATGGCTCCCATGCCGCCGATGATGCGGCCGGAACCGTCACACTGCATCTTGTCCTTGGCAAGACCGCAGGAGTCGCAGCTTCCAGTGCACTTAGCGTCGTCCTCCTTGCCCTCGGCGCGCACGACAAGCCTGTTGGCGCGAGCGCCGGCGTTACGCGTCGCACGAGTCGGCCTGATGAAAGGTCGATGATGAGAATGGAGAGCGGGGTTAGCTTGCGAACGAACACGAGAGAAACGTGGGTGGACACCAGCGGTGGCGAAGGATAAAATGGCATCTGGGACGGCTTCGCGAGAGACTAACCTGCGAGACTTGACGCGGAGCGTCGCCGCTGCGCTGGTGGAGCAGGCCATGAAAGTCATAGTCGACGTGGACATGGTGGGAATGACCCTGGACGGCGCGTGATCTCGGTGCGCGGTTGTGTGTCGAGCCAGATCGCGCCGGAAGTTACAAACGTCGGTGGACTCGACACGTTGGCAGCTGCCGAAGACGCCGAGTCGCTCGCTCATCGGGCAGTCGTGGCGGGCGGTCAACATGGACCGACGCGACGAAAAATACCCCTTTTTGGTAAATCCAACAATCGCATGTAAGGTTTCACCTTAGCTGCTAGCCATACACACGCAGCGCGCGTCGCGCGCGACCAGGAGGTCCCCTGCCGTCGTGTCCTTTCGCGCAGGCCGATGGGAAAGATGTCGGGTTCGGGGTCGGAACGGCAAGCGTCGGACGCGGCCAACAATATGCAGCTCCAGACCTTTCAAAATGCCGCGAATCGCGACGGCGAGTTCGTCGAGCTCGCGAGCTATGCACCCGAGCTCACGTCGCGCATCTGGGACATCAGTGACGGGCGTTTGGTCAACGGCATGTGGGCACGAATGGGTGTGAACGACCCCGGTTTCGAACCCTTCGGCGGCACAGTGCACGAGTTTCAGCTCGCATTGGAGGAAGAGCTCGCGCTCGATTACGAAGAGGAACCGGGGGCGCAATTCCTCCGGAATCTCCGTGAACAAGAGCGATACAGAGACACCAATGGCTCGAGTAGTAAGTCCGCACCCGTCACCGCGCTTTACGGCGGATCTTTACCAGGCGTTACGAGACCGGTGTGGGTGATGAAGGATCACAAAGGCGAAGAGCACGAGTTTGGCTCGGAAGACGACGCCGTGTTATTCCAGAAAAAGCAGTCGGCGCTGATGTCGCGGAAACAGGCGAAGAAGGCGAAAGCCACAGCGATGTCTGTGGCAGCGAAGCTGCTCGCTGGCAAGACGACCAGCAAGGACGACGGTGAAGGCGTTGATGACGAGGGCACGGTGAAGGCTAAGAAAAAAGGCAAGGATGGTGATGATTTGAAAGGATCTGACGAGCCGCCTTCGTCTGCTGCGCGTCCACCGATGGCGTTCGACTCCATCGCGTCCATCACCGTCGCGGCGTGCCGCCGAGATTACGAAGGAACTGACACGGAACTGAAACGAAGACTCCGTGACGTCATCGACGGCAACGTGTCATCGGAAATCACGAAGAAGCGAATGTTCTTACGTTCGCAAGTCCAGGACGCTCTTCAAGTTTTCGCGCAAGTCATCGAAGACGAAGATGCAGTCACCGTCTGTAATTTCGTCAACTGTTTGGTGATGCAACCGGTGGTGGGGAAGCACGCGGACCTGAGGGATGTGAAGACGACGGATGATCGGTACAAGCAGATGGAAGCGAAGATATTCGACAAGCGCGTGATCAGCTTTGAGCTGTTGCGCGATGAACCTGTTTGCATGCTGGGCATGGCGATCAAACAACAAAGGCCGTTGAAACCCCGGGTGGTCATCGTCGTCGAGCGGTCCATCATGGAAAACGTGTTGCGCGCGCTTACCAGCCCTGAGGCTCAAAAATCAGGTGGTTTACGTAATCTGTATCCCGCCGCGGGATGGGTGGTCGTCCCAGACGGGACGGACATGGCGTTGGCGAAAGTTAACTTTCAGATTGCTTTGGCGCGCGTCCTGAAGAGACATGCTCTCGGGGTATCGTGTGGCGGCGGATTAAACGTGCTGAGCCAAATGTGCCAAGCCGCGATCTGGGATGTTCCGATGATGGTTCTGCACGGTTCCGGCAGAGTTTCCGACATTTGGATGAAGCTCTGGCCTCGCAGGACGTCCGCCGATTTCGACGCTGTCGTCGTGCACGCACAATTGCAATCTTGTGCTGGGTACTCAATCGAGATGCAGTCGACGCACAACGTGCGCGAGGTTTTGAAAAAGGGCAACCTGATGCTCCACTCCATCAGCGCCAACACAAACGCATTCGAGCGTTTGTTTCGGATCGAACTCAAAGGTGATCAATTGATAACCACGGCGTTGCGGCGGTTGCACTCGTATGAGGTGACCATCCGGGTGTATTCAAAGTACAAAAGGCCCCTCGCGACGTTCGCGTTGATGGTATCCTTGTTTGCCACGCTCGCATCCGTTTTCGTGTCTAATTTGGACACGTTCGGCCACTCCCAGTCGACTGGGAGGATTTGGGCTGGAATGATATTGCGGTGGATCGCTGTCGTCGCACCGGCGGTGTTAGTGGTGCTCAACTCCATCGAAAACTTCGTTAACTTGAACAACATGCTCATCATCGCGGAAAGAGCGTCAGCGAAAGTGGAAAGTTTGTTAAACGTTTACCGTATGCGTGCGCTGCAGTACAGCGACGCGTACATCGACAAGGAACGCGACGCGCAGCTGGAAACAGAACGTTTGCGCAAAGAGGCTGCGAAGCAAAAGGCGGAACGTGCGAAGAAGTCGTCGTCGTCTGACTCTTCTGACGACGACGACGACGATGACGGCGGTGCGGCCTCTTTTTTCGAAGCCGACGACATGGATCAAGAGACGGGTGATATCGTTACCGTCCGCCAAGCTAAGTTGGCGGAGATTCTTGAAGGCGTGAACAAGGACTTTTCAGAGGCGGGTGCTATGCTCTTCGAACTGAAAAATCAGCTTGATCCAGACCAAGAGGCGAAAGTGTTGCCCGCCAAGACCAAAAAGTCTGTCGAGGAACAGATCATTTCCATGCACCGCAAGCGCGTGCCCAGCAAATCGAGACAGGCGAAGCAAAGCTCGTCGGTGGCGGCGGACCCGACGAAGGCGGACGATAGCGATGACGATTTGAACCCGCAGATGATGTCGCCCCTGCATCTCGCGAGGCTGGAGGGTAACCTGGATGGTCTGAGTAATCTAGGCGGTCTGGCAGGTAAATCGTATGGGGGTCAGACGGTCGGTGGGAGAACGTTCGAGTCCCGGAGCGTTTTCAGCCAGGATCCGAGACAGCTTGGATTCGACAGTCGGACGCTTGCGCTTCCCTACGCGTCAGTCAATACGCCCGGCCAAACGTTGGCTCTGCCGAGCTCTTCTGATATTGCGGCGCAACATCTCACACCAGGACAGCGCATGCTTCTCGCTGGTGCGGCGGCAGAGGCGGGCGTTGACGTGCCGTCGACCTCCGCCGTGTCGTTTGATGTTCCCGGCGTTGACCTGGAAACGCCGGGAAAAGGAAAAGAGATTGTCACTCCTGGTATGGAAATCGAAACTCCCGGTGTGGACTTGAAAACCCCCGCCGTGAAGATCCCTCAAGTCCAACTCCCGCAGTACTCTGTGCCGTCGCGTCAAAGCGTCCGGTCTCGGATTGAGCGTGAGCGCGCGGCGGCGGAGGCACGCATGCCAAAGACCCCGCTCGGCAAGCTGTACCAATCCATCACCGGCTACACTCAAAAAGCCTCGAGCAAGGTGCATGCGGTGTCAGGTTCAGCTCAGATGCAGGCGACGATGGGGTATCTCGGGCTGAGTAAGAGGAAACTATCACAGAAAGAACGTGCGAGCCGGCTCATGGCTAAGGCTGAGTTTCGGGAGTTCAAAGAAAGCAAGTTTCCCGTGTCTTCGCGAGAGTACGTTCGATTCAGGTTGTCGAAGACGCTCACGGAGTTTCGCAACAAACACAACGAGTTGATGGTATACTCGTTGATGGCCCAAGTGTTCATGTACGTTCTGTCTGCTTTGGGTTCCGTTCTCGCGACGATCGGCATGCCCGAATGGGTCGCCATCACTGTCGCTTTGGGACAAGCGTCTCAGCAGTGGCTCAGGCAGAACCGCGTGGAGGAACGCCGCATCGCGTACCGACAAGCCGCCGCCGAGATGGCGGACGCGCGCATGAAATGGGAAGCGATTCCGATGGAAAAACGCGCGATTCAAGAAAATATTGACGCGCTGGTGTTTCGCGTGGAGAAGGCTATTTTGAGTGTCGTGGAGCCCTTGCCGACGCAGGTGAACTGCCCGAGCCTGGAGAGTTTGGCGCACGTGGACACGAGGCCGACAGCCGAAGACAGAGAGAAGAACGCGCTGTAGACGATTCGTCGGATTTTGTCACGTCGTATCGTAGTCTAAGTTGTGCTTTGACTTGCAAAGATTTATTTTTGCCTCGCACACGCCTTCAGGGACTAAGACCGCTTGTAGAACTCCAAATCGTACTGCGTCTGTTCATCGTCCTTCGAAATGACGCCGAATGACTCACGGAGACGCCTGCCCTGCGCCTCGTCCTTTTCGAGGACGGATTCAGGGACGACGGAGAAGAGCGCGTAGAGACGACCGCCGTAAACGGTGACGCACGCGAAGATGGCTCCGAAGTAGCCGGTGAGGTCGAAGTCGACGTACGTCAGGCCATACGCCTCACGCTCGGAGACTTGAAAGGTGTCGGCACCGACGATAGCATCCTGCAGGTTGTAATCGGACAGAGCGAGGTCTCCAAGGAGCTCCTGGCGATCTTCTTTCAGCTTGTTATATCCCGTGAGTGACACGCAGTACACCTTCTCCGCCGACAGTTTCGGGTTCGAGTACTTCGTGTCGGTACCGTTCGTGGACTTCTCAGTCTTGTTGATGGTATCGGGGGTCCAACCGTCCGGAATGTCGTAGTAGTACTTGAATTTCTCGAAGTTGTTCTCGTTTCCGCCGTATCCGCCGTACGAGGAAGACGAGGTCGCTTCGCCGTACAACCTCCGGTACCCGTCTCCGAGATCAGACGGGTTTGTGAAGTTCTGACCCTTGGCAGCCGCTGCGAGCGCGGCGGGGGACTCGATGGCTCTCGCTTCGAGCGGCACGAATCCCTGACCGTCAGAAGTGATGAGAGTATCGGAAGGGGATCGTTTTCGTCAATCATGGCGTACTCTTAGGCGACGAGGACGACACGCAGGTTTGATGGAAACAGTGATTGGGTTACGCCGCGGTTGCTTACCGCGAGGGTGGCTGCCAGACCGGTGCCGATGATCTGCCGCCGAGAGGCGTGGTCACCGTCCGTGGAGGAGGACTTAGGGTTAGAAGCCCGCACGACGACGACTTGCTTCTTCGCAGCGGGAGACTTCCGGCGGAGAGGGCTGAACCTGTGCAGTGTCAGACCCAGCGAAGACGAAACAGCCGATGTCATGATGACGTGGATGAGCTGAAAAGTAGATGCCGCGGTGTCCGATCGATACTCCCTGGAAGCTCTGTGGGACGGCGTGGAATGTAGGGTCCAGCGGCGCGATGCACGAAGACAGTGCGCGTGGTGGAATGGCTCTTGAACGGTGCGAAGGCGAGACGTCGCGTTACGAAACAGCCCGTGTACGCTCTCGCTTGATGACCTATCCTGAAGAGAGGTCGGAGAGCCAGAGGCGAACTATTGAGAGGAAATCGAGTTGTGAGTGTGTTCCCACGCCGAAGCGGTGAAAAAAGTTTAGTTAGACTACCATGTACAAACCACGCCTCGACTACGCCGCGGTGGTCGTCGGCCCACCTTCGTCACCAAAACCAGTACCCCGCGCGGCCTCCTCCTTGGCCTGTCTCGCGTGCTCTGCTTTCGAAGTGATCACCTTCTGGAACAGGTCGTGGAACCTAAAGAGCATCGTGTCGAGCAACGCGTTGCTCGCGTTTGTGGTTTTCAGACCCGAGTCCACGAGGTCCTTCACGCGTTCTTCGCGCAGCTGATCTTTCACCCCTTCGAGGTCTCCCGCCATCGCCTCGCAACCGGAGCTCCGGCACGCCTGTATGAGCTCGTCGAGAGAGCACAGGCCGTGCACGTGCGCGACGTTCATGAAAGTCGAGTTTCCCCTGTTGCTCCCCTCGCCGTTGGCAGAGCCGCCGCCGACCGAGGAGTCGACGGTGTCGAACCTCGAGCCCATGACGGAGGAGTCGGCGGTGTCATACATCGCCATAGATGACAGTCTCGACTTACTGTTGGATCGCGCAATCGCAGCCTTCATGACGGGAGGCGTATCCAACGTTTCTGGTGCGCCGGAATCGGTGTTCGGCGCTCGCGGCGGCTTTGATCCCTGACCGTTCCCGCTCGCCGCTAGCCTGGGGGTGGCGTCCACGAAGCGTGCACCGCCTCGGTGTCTCACGCTCGCTTCACCCACCGCGCGCATTTCCATGTACAACACGTTGAGCGACTGCTTGCGTTTAACGCTTTCTTCCCCAATCGTTCTGTCGTCCCCGTCCAGGCTTTTCCGAACCCTCGTGTTCGCCTCCTCGAGTGCTTTGAGCGCCATGTCGCTCGTGTTACGTCCGCTCGGAGTGAGCGGAAAAGCGCCAATCGGGCCGCGTCGGCACGCGTTGATAGACTCCTCCTCGACAGACATCGCGAGCCAGCGCTGAATGGTCTCGATATCTTCTTCGCGGAGTTTTGATGCCATCAAGTCGGTCGTTCTGCTGACAATCTCCTTATGGAGCTCCAGTGCGGCGATGCAACCCTCGCTCGAGTACACCGACTTTGGCAGCTTTGCCATGATGCTTTTCGCCGCCGAAAGGCCCTTGTCGGTGAAAAATGGATGTTGCACGCACTGCGCGGCGTTCAGACGCTTGTCCGGGTCGACTAAAAGGAGCTTGCTCACCAAACTGCGCGCGTGCGGGCTGAAGGTCTCGTCGAACGGTTCGTAGGCGCCAGCGAGAACTTTGTACAGTCCGGCCACAGAGTGCTCAAACGGCATTCGACCGGAAATCAGAAGATAGATAATCACCCCGACCGACCACATGTCGGACTGCTGGCCGTAAGACCCGCGCGATTCAACTTCCGGTGCTTGGAACAAGCTCGTACCGAGAGGTGGCTGGTTAGCGATGCGGTCTTCGCGGTCCAAGTGCGTGGCTCTTCCGAAATCAATCAACGTGAGCTTACGAGGTTTCGCGGTGGAAATCATCACGTTGGCCGGCTTCAGGTCGCGATACACGACCCCTCTTGAATGCACGTGCGCGACAGCATCCGTGAGCTGTCGAAGGAGTGCCATCTTTTCGGTCACGATTTTGTCGTGCGAAAGCCCCGCGTTTTCCTCCTTTTCCACCTCTACCAGGTACTTGATGAGATGGCACCCTTCGACTCTCGTCAGGACCGTGTAAATGTCGTGGGGGGTCTGGTACGCGCCCAAGAGCTTCACCACGTTGGGGTGGTCGACGTAGGAAAGGAGCTCAATCTCCGAGAACGCAGACGCGCGCGCGGCAGAGCTCCCGAACCTTCCGATGTGCGTGCGCTTCAAGGCCACGGACGCGCCGGTCACCCGATTCTTCGCCGCGAAAACCACGCCTTGCACGCCCTCGCCGATTTTATCCTCCTTCGTGTTGAACTCGTAGTCATCCTCACAGTGTCTGTCGTGAATGATGCTGATTGGAGCCTCCGCGGGTGCCGATACGCATTGACCCATTCGTGTCGCCGCGACACGCGAACTCGCCGCTGGGGAAGCGCGCGAGACGGTGACGCGGGAGGTATTCGAGCGGCGTTATATCGCAGAAAGATTTGGTGTCCTTTGGAGTTGCTGACGCGACTCCGGTCGTTCGGGGGCACGAACGACGGGGCGCGAGTCGGTCAAAAAAGGCGTTTTTCGACGATCGTGCCAAACCAAAGGCGTAGTAGCTTCGCGCGCGTTTGTTCCTCCGCAGGCACCGCTATGTATTGTATCGCAAAACGCGCGCGCGCGTGACTACCCATCGCGCTTGTCCGCGTCCAAAGTGGTGAAGTCGGGCGATGAAGAAGTGCGCCGCATCTGTTCCATCATCTTGCCGTACTCGTTCCCGCCGCGCAGAGACAGCTCTCTGGTCTCCCACGCGGCGCGATTTTCGTTCACCGCGATGGTGTTATTTATGTTCTCGAACATGTTTTTTCGGCTATCCTTCAGCCCGTCGATCACGGGCGCATCCTTGGGCTTTTCCGCTTTCATGCCGTAGTTCACCATCAGCGCCTTGAGCTCGCCTTTCAGCGAGGACATCATCGTCGTCTTGGTCTTGACTTTCTTTTCCTTCGCGAGGTCGCTCACCGACCCGATGTCGTGAATCTGGTGCTCCTCACTGAACGACACGACGGACGAGCTGTGGCGCATCCGGTGACCACGGCTCCCGGGCCTTGACGATGAGGATGCGACGCGGTCGTCGCTTTCCTCCGGTCCGCTCCCGTCCGTGTCCCCCGTGTCGCTGAAACGCCGGTGGCGTCGCTGGCTCTGGCCCATGAAGAGCCAAGCCTCGTTGGTGCCGTGTTTCGACACCTCCGGCGTCGGCAACGGCGGAATGTCGTCGCTCTCCAAGACCTCGTCGATCAGGTCGAGCGCGGACCCCGAGTCGATACTGTTGAACACGCTGCTGATGCTCGCTTCCGGTCGATCCGCGTCCTCGCGGTTTCGCTCCAGAAGCTCGTGCAACGGGGACTCGAGGCCCGTCAACGCTTCCCCTCGCCGCACACGCCCTTCCGCCTCGTCGCCACCCGGCGCGTCCGGGGACGACTCCAGCGAGGGACCCCACTTGTCGTCCTCGTCGGGAGCTTCTGGGGCGAGCGCAACACCGCGTTGATCGCGCGCATTCATCAGGAACAACGCTTTGCTTCCAGACGCCACGGATCCGGCGTGCGTCTCGCCGCGGATCTTGGCGTTCAAAAACGACTCCCCGACAGGCGCGGGCGAACCAGAAGCGCTCGAGCCGCTCGCGACGCTGTCGCCGCCGCGCGCGCGGCCACTCGTGGGAATGGCGATGGCTCTCGACGGTGCACAGCCGAGCTCACCGGACGAAATCGTCATGTTCACCAGAGAACCGCCATTGGGGACCGAGAAACTGCTGCTCTTCCGCAAGATGCTCCTCGGGGGTGCCGCCGTGACCGACACCGACTTGTCGGCGGACATTATTCCCTCGCGAACCGGTTTGTCTGCGCACAACCCCCTCGCGCTCGAGCACCGCCCTGAGCGCCTCTCCGACCGCGGCGAGCCTATCGAATCGCCCCGGACGAGTCCGCGTTCGCCTCACCGCGAGCGCCGCTCCCTGTGAAGGCCGCGCTTTGCCGTTCGCTCACGCGACTTTCCTCGAAAGGTCGGCCTCGAAAGGTCGGCCGACGAAAATCTTTTATCGATGGGACGTTTTCTGCGCCGCGGAAAAAGTTCGACTTCTTGGAAAACACCGCGGGATCTCACGGGTTTTTTACCCGCCAAAAGTGCGTGATATTTTTCGCGATTCGAGACTCCACCGTACAAACGAGCCCAATGAAAGCGCGCCGTGTCGATCCGCCGCACTGCTGCTGTGTCGTGCTCTCTGTGACAGAACCCGATCGCGATTCCACCCCGAAAACAAACAACGCGCCGGTCTCGCCGGACATTCGCGCACGAGCACCTCTCGTGTCGCTTTTTCAACCCATCGCTTAGAGTCGCAGACTCCTCGCGATCGGCATGTCCGCCATGACGGCCTCCGCCGCCGCGACTCGCGTCGCGGCGAGCGCCAGAACCGTTAATTCGGGGAAGGGATCCTCTTCCCGCGTGATTTCCGCCAACGCCGTCGCGAACAAGCGTAACGGCGTCGGCCAGTCCGCGCAGTTCTTCCAGGGCGATCGCTCCACCGCTGCCGAACTCCGTCAGCGCGCGGTGACCTCCCCCGTGTCCCGCCGCTCCGTCGGCAAGCGCCAGGTCGCGGCGAGCGCGTCTGTCCCGGCGCCGGTCGTGCAGGCTGCCGCGCCTGCCGAGTGGAAGGGCGCCAAGCTCAAGCCGCTGGGGTACTCCGTGCTCGCGGGCCTGATCATCTGGTGCATCCCCGCGCCCGCGGGTGTCACCGCCCAGGCCTGGCACCTCCTCGCGGTCTTCGTCGGCACCATCGTCGGCATCATCACCAACGTACGTCTCACCGCTTCTCTCGACACCGCGCGACCCCCGCGTGGGAAAACGGGTTGTCAGATGACAACCCAATCGTCACGACGACGCGAAAACGGTGAACGACGCCGCCCATCCGCCGGACGCCGACGCTGACCGATACCGTTTCCCTTCCTCGAAAACCCCGAACCCGCACGCAGCCTCTCCCCCTGGGCGCGACGGCTCTGATCGGCCTCGGCGTGTCCATGGTGACGGGCCTGCTCCCCTTCAGCGCCGCGTTCAGCGCGTTCGCGTCGGAGATCCCGTGGCTCATCGCGCTCGCGTTTTTCCTGGCGCGCGGGTTCATCAAGACCGGCCTCGGCAACCGCATCGCGTACATGATCGTGTCCGCGTTCGGCAAGTCCACGCTCGGCCTGACGTACTCCCTGGTGTTCTCCGAGGCGCTCCTCGCGCCCGCCATCCCCTCGCTCGCCGCGCGCGCGGGCGGCATCTTCCTTCCGCTCACCAAGGCGCTGTGCGTGGCGTGCGGCTCCGAGCCCGACAAGGGCACGGAGAAGAAGATGGGCGCGTACGTCATGACCACCGTGTTCCAGACCTCCACCGTGACCTCGGGCATGTTCATCACCGCGATGGCCGCCAACCCCCTGTCCGTGAACCTCGCCGCCGCCACCATCGGCCAGACCATCACCTGGGGCCAGTGGGCGCTCGCCGCGTCGCTGCCCGGCCTCGTGTGCCTCATCTCCGTGCCGCTGATCCTGTACGTGCTCTACCCCCCCGAGGTGAAGGACTCGCCCGAGGCGCCCGAGAAGGCCAAGGAGGAGCTCGCGAAGCTCGGCCCCATGACCGGCGACGAGAAGATCATGGCTGCCGCGCTCATCGTGACCGTCGGTCTCTGGATCTTCGGCTCGTCCATCGGCGTCGGCTCCGTCGCCGCCGCGCTCGTCGGCTTGTCCACGCTGCTCATCTCCGGCGTCATCACCTGGAAGGAGTGCCTCGCCGAGGGTCCCGCCTGGGACACCCTCACCTGGTTCGCCGCGCTCATCGCCATGGCGTCTTACCTCAACAAGTACGGTCTGATCCCCTGGTTCTCCGCCTCCGTGGTGAAGGTGGTCAGCGCCGCCGGCCTCGCGTGGCAGCCCGCGTTCCTCGTCGTCGTGCTCCTGTACTTCTACTCGCACTACATGTTCGCGTCCGGCGCGGCGCACATCGGCGCCATGTACACCGCGTTCCTCTCCGTGCTCGTCGCGTGCGGCGCGCCCCCCCTGGTCTCCGCGCTCGTGCTCGGCATCTTCTCCAACATCATGGGCTGCACCACGCACTACGGCATCGGCTCCGCGCCCCCCTTCTTCGGCGCCGGCTACGTGCCCCTCCCCACCTGGTGGAAGATCGGCTTCGGCTTGTCCGTCTTCTACATCGCCACCTTCCTGGGCATCGGCTCGGTGTGGTGGAAGGTCATCGGCCTGTACTGAGCCCGCGTCCGTGTACGAGGGAACACGCACACGCAGCACGCGTGGTAACACATCGAACGATGTTATTATTATTGTCTGAAAGTAAGGCGAGCGGTGTGTCTCCTCTATCGCGTTGTGATCCTATGTGTTGATTAAAACTCAAATTCATCCGTTTCTTCTCGGCGGCCGACGCGCCTTCTTCACGGGTTTCCGACCCCCCGCGGGAGCGTCCCCCGCGCCCATGCTCATCCCGCCGCCCGGCACGCCCCCGAACATCGAGGGCGTGTTCGCCGGGGGAGGAGCGCCCCCGCCGAACCCGCCGCCGCCCCCGAACGCGGGCTCCGGCGCCGCGCCGAACCCGCCGCCGCCGCCGCCGAACGGATTCGCCGCCGCCGCGCCCGTCGCCGCGGGCGCGCCGAAAGCCCCGCTCAGATTACCGCTCGAGCCAAACGCCGGCGCGGATGACCCAAAGGCGCCGCCGCCGCCGAAAGGACCGGGAGCCGCCGCCGCCGCGTCCGCCCCGCCGAAGGGGTTGCTCGCTGCGGCGCCGAACGCGGGAGGCGCCGCAGCGCCGAACGCCGGCGCGGACGACCCGAAGGGCGTCGCGCTCGGCGCCGGCGCCGACGACGCGCCCGTCGCGCCAAACGCGAACGACCCGGTCGACGCCGCCGGCTGCGACGTCCCGAAACCGAAGCCCCCGCCCCCACTCCCGAACCCGCCGCCGGACGCCGGCGCGGAGGACGCCGCGCCGAACGCCGGCGCGGGTGCCGAGGCGCCGAAAAGCGTCGACGACGGCGCGCCGAACGCCGGCGCCGCCGAAGACGCCGCGGGAGCCGCCGCCGCGCCAAACGTGAACGCGCCGGTGGACGGCGCGGGCGCGGTGGGTTCCGTCGCCGCCGGCGCGGAGGATGCGCCGAAATCGGACGCGGGCGCGCTTCCGAAGGTGAACGGCGTCGACGCCGGCGCCGGCGCCGGCGCGTTATCCGTCGCGCCGAACGAGGGCGCGAGCGAATCAGAGCTCGCGCCGCCGAACAAGCCGGCGCCGCTCGCCGGCGCGGCGGCGCTCGCGGGAGCCCCGAACGTGAACGGCGCGGCGGCGGCGGGTTTGGGCGCATCCGCATCCTTCGACGCCGTCGCCGGAGCGCCGAAGCCCGCGAACGCCGGCGCGGGCGCCGCGGCGGGCTCGTCCGTGGCTTTAGGCTCGGGAACTGCGCCGAACGTGAACGCGGGCGCCGAGGCGCTGAGCGGCGCCGTCGCCGCAGACGCCGCCGGGGTCGACGCGGGCGCGCCGAACGTGAACGGCGCCGCCGCGGGAGTCTCCGCGGGTTTCGCGGGCGGTTCCTCCGGTTTTGAAGCGGGCTTCTCGACCGGGGCACCGAACGTGAATGGCGCCGGCGCCGGCGCCGCCGGGGTATCCGCGGGCTTTTCCGTCTCGGGCTTCCCGAACGCGGGCGCGGGGGCGCCGAAGGAGAACGCCGCGGGCGCCGCGGGAGGAGGAGGCTCCGCCGCGGCCGGTTTCTCAGGCTCTTTCGGCTTCTCCGCGGGGGCGAGGCCGAAGGAGAACGGCGCGGGCGCCGCGGGAGGAGGAGGCTCCGCCGCGTCCGGTTTCTCAGGCTCTTTCGGCTTCTCCGCGGGGGCGAGGCCGAAGGAGAACGGCGCGGGCGCCGCCGCCGCTGGCGCGGCGGGCGCCGCATCGGTCTTCGCCGGCGCGGCCACCCCGAACGAGAAAGGCGAGGGAGCGGCTGCCGAAGGCGCCGCGGGAGCGGCGGCGGAAGGCGCCCCACCCTTGCCCTTGCTCTCCTCTTCCTCGATGGCGGCGTTCACCTTGGCTTGGTGTTCCGCATTTTTCTTCAACGCCTCCGCGCTCCACAGGCCCCCCGCCTTCGGGGCGGCGGCGGGCGTGGGCGCCGCCGCCGCCGCCGGGGGCGCGGAGGCACCCTCACCGAACGTGTACTTGACATCCACCTCCGGGACGTCCGGTGACCCCACGCCCGGCGCGTCGATCACGCCGTCGTCGCGCCCGCCGAACGTGAACGTGGGCTCGTCCTCGTCGTCCTCGCCGTCCTCGCCGAAGGTGTAATTCGGGAGGTCGCGCTCGGCGACGGGCGACGGGGCCGACGCCAGAGGCGACGCGTTTTTGGGCACCGTGTCGGCGTCCCCGAAGGTGAACGCGGGAAGCCCGTTCGTCGCCTCGCCAGCTTTGTCGGCGGCGCCGGTCGACGGCGGGGGAGCCGAGAAGAGCAGCGCGGGCGGCGCGGCGGGTTTCGCCGCCGCCGCCGACGCGAAGTTCCCGAACCCGGCCGGCGACGGCGCCGACGGCGTTTTCGTCTCCTTGAACGCGTCCGGCTCAAACTGCAGCGCGGAGGGCGCGGCGACGCGGGTCGCGGGCGCGGGTTTCGGCTTGGAGTGCGACGCGATGGGCGCGGAGACGCGTTTCTCCGCAGACGCGAGCGACTTCGCGGGCGTGGCCCTCTGAATCCCGCGGAACCCGTGCAGAGACGACGACGGCGCCGCGGCTTTGTTCAGGCTGGACGACAAGTTCGTGGGCTTCGCCGCGGGCGAAGCCAACGCGCCGTCCGTCTCGGCGCCGGACTTCTGGCCCGCCAACCTGTCGAGCGTCTGCAGGATGCGACGCGCCGTGTCCGTCGTCACCGCCGACGCCGCGACGCTCTTCCCGGCCGAGCGGTCGCCGGGAGTCGCCTTCAGCGAACTCCCGGCGGGGGTGCCCGAGGGCATCGCCGCGGGCGCCGCGCGCCGCGCGTCTCCGGCGCCCGTGAGCCGAGCCACAGTGGACCTCCCCACCTCGCGCGCGTGCGTGTCCATCTCCGCGGTGTCGCGCGAGCGCTTCACCCCGGGGGACAACAGCCCTGGCCCCGAGGCCGGGGCTCTCCAGTCCATGCCGATGCCGCTCGCCGTCGGCGGCGAGTTCGGGCCGCCGTACCTCACCGCCGCGCGGGCGCCCGCGCCGACGCCGAACCCCCTGGTGGCGCGCGCCGCGGTCTCGGCATGGCCAAGGCCCGCGGGCGCCCCCAGCAACGAAGGCGCCCTATGTCCTTCCTGCGTGCCGTACAGGCTCCGCGCGCCTCTTGCACCGCCGTACCCGAGCGCCGGGTGCCGCGACACGCCCCTCGCGTTGGGGAGCGAGAGCGGCGCGCGCCTTCGCTCGGCGTTGGCGTGTTGGATGTAGCTCCGGATGTTGGAGAAGGCCGTCTCCGACGCGGGGCCCGCCGGCGAGCGCGCCGCGGAGGGGCCCGCGCTGCTCGGGGTCTGGAACAGACCCACGGGCGCGGGGGGGGGCATGGCCGCCGTCGACGGGCCGGCGGCATCCGCCGCCGCATCAAAGCCTTGGCCGTGGCGCTGCAGCAGACTGATCACCTCCTGCGTCTCTTCTCTCGTCAGGTTGTTGCGCTGCTTCAGCGCGTCCAGCAAGTTCGCCGTGCTGGGTGCGCCCTGGGTCGCACGAGGCACCTCCGGAGCGGGCTGCGCGGCGGAACGAGTCGCGAGGGGAACGGCGAGCGCGTCAGATTCGGCGTCGGCGTCTTCGGGGCGGAAAAGCCGGGACGTCGACCGCCGACGCTTAGGGTTAAAAAGCGACGGGTGGGGCGCGCGTCGAGGCGAATGGCGCGCGGAGTCGCTCCTTCGACGCACCTCGGACGCGACAGGCGCGGCGGATGGCATCGCGGCGGAAGGACCGGCTTCGTTCTCGGCGTTTGGAGATCCGAGGAACCCACGAACCTGCGCGGGGAGAGAGGCGTGGTGAGCGGAGGAATCTTCTTCGCGAGATTTCTTTTTTGAACGCCGACCGCGCGGCGGATGGAATCGCGAACGCACCGTCTTCGTCAAGCCGCCGATACCCCACCGGAGAGGGGTGACGATCTTATTCAGCACGTTTTCACTGCTGCCACCGTCCCCGCCGCCGGGAGGGAGCCCTCCGTACGGAGAGGACCGACCTCCGCTCATCGGCGTTCCAGAGGGCGCCGACATGGCTGTCGGCTTCTGCGCGCGCTTTGCGGCGGAACGTCAGACCGAGTGCCTCGACGAGAGCGGCCGAGTGCGCGAGCACGACCGACGCTTAATCACGTGGGGCACGATCAGATCGACCCGCACGGTTCGCGCGCGGCAACGGCGCTGCCAGTTGTGGCCGCGCGCACGCGGGGTCGAGATCGAAAGGCGTGATCGGCGACATCTTGGAACGCCCGCCTTTTGCGACTCGTGTGCAATATTTACGCCGCGAGATAGACAAAAAAATGGCATGGTACGTACAATTGTATGAGATCTTAGTCTTCGAAAAGTGCGAAAAAAAGGAGAAACGACATCATAGCACTCAGTGTCAATATAAAAAGTCGCGCGCATCCCAAACTGTACCCTCGATCCTCTCCTCCCAAGGACTAAGCCACGCCCGCGGAGGCTTAGTCCACGGCGAAGGAGTTCTCGCCGCGGTCGCGCGTCGGGGTCTTCCCGGGCGAGCTCCCGTCGGGGTTGAGCTCGGAGATGTTCGCGGACGAGAAGTTGGCGAAGCTCTCGAATCCGGCGGCGCCCGAACCGCCATTCAAGCCGGCGATGGAGGACGGGGGGAGCATCATGTTCGCCTTGCTGGGCCTGAGCGCGTCGCGCGCCGCCTCCTGCTTCTGTGTCGCCAGCGCCTGGTGCAGGCGAGCGGACTCCTGCGACTCCCTCTCCAGCGCCACGCGGTACTCCTCGAGCTGCTGCATGCACCCCGTGTACGCGGTGTACAGGTTGTACGATTCCTGCTTCAGGCGCTCAAACTGCTGCTTGCTGGCTTCGTGCGCGGTGGTCTCCTCCTGGAGCTTGTTCGTGAGCGTGCGCTTGATGTCCGCGGACTGGTCCTTGAGCGTCGCGAGCGCGATCTCCCGCTCCGCGATGGTCGCCTCGAGGGAGGAGATCTTGCCCTTCCCGGCCTCGATCGCCACCTTGGAGGTCTCCGACGTCTCCTGGTACTTCTGGCTCAGGGCTTCGTGCTTCACCGCGAGCGCGTCCAGCGACTTGTTCGCCTGCTCGGTCGCCGCGAGGGCGTTCTTCGCCGCCAGCGCCTCTTCCTTCGCGTCGCGCTGGAACTCCAGCCTCTCCGCCTCTGCCTTCGCCTTCGCCTCGAGCGCGGTCTTGGAATCCTTCTCCGCCAACACGCGCGCCTCCTGCGCAGCGGCTTTGTCCCGCAGCGCATCCTCCGTCGACGCGCGGGACTTCTCCGCGTCCGCCTTGGACTTGTCCGCCTCGCGCTTCCAGTCCGCGACCGCGGTCTTCGCGCCGGCGAGCTCGGTGTTGAGCTGCGAGATCTTGCCGTTGAGCATCGCCGCGTTGGCCTCCGCGTCCTTCGCGACGGCTTCGAGCTTCGACTTGGAGGCGCCGAGCTTGTTCACCAAGTCGGCGCTCTCCTTCTTCTGCGCCTCGAGAGCCTCGCGGGTCGCGTCGAGCTTGCGGTCGAGCTCGCCGACGGCGTTGGAGTGCGCGAAAGACACGTCCTTGGCCTTGATGCGCTCCTCGGCGAGCGTCGCCTGGGTCTGCTCGAGCGTCGCCTTCTGCACCGCCGCCGCCTGCTTCATGTCGGCGATGGTGGCATCCTTCGCCTTCTCCGCGTTGGCGGCAGCCTGCTTGAGCGCGTCGTAGTCCTTCGCCGCCTGCAGCTTGAACGCGTCGAAATCCTTCGCGACCTTCGCGGCGGCGACGGTGGCGTCCTTGTGCGCGCTTTGCTCAGCCTGCGAGATGAGGGAGGGGGGTCGTCAGCGGCGGCGGTTGAGAAAAATCGACACGATTACGCCAATCCAGCGATTGGCCGATTTTGGGCCGTTCGCGGTCCGGTCGGGATCGCACGGGCGGGCACGCACCTCGAGAGACTTCTGCGTGGCCGCGGCGAGTTGCTTGGACGACGCGAGGGAATTCTCGAGCCCGGAGACGGTGGCCTTCAGCCCGTCGATCTCCTTGTTCGCCTTGGCGAGCGACGCGGTGAGCTCCTTCTTGTCCTTCTCCAAGGCCTTGATCTCGTCCGAGAGGTCGCGGTTGATGGTGTCGTAGGTGGTCTTCACGGCGTCCAGGGACGCGGCGATGGTGCTCTTGGCCTCATCGTACGCCGTCTTGAACTTGAGAGAGGAGGTCTCGGACATGGCGAGGTGGTGTGCCTTGGCCGAAGGGCTGTGCGCCTGACAAGCACTGCGCGGCTCCAATTGCACGCCCCGATTTCAGCATGCGCCTCTGGGCCAGGGCGACGTATCGTTGCCACACACGTGGATAACACGCTGCGATTTTCGCTTTGAACGACAGGCTTGACTGCTTTTTGAGTCGCGCGTCGGAGAGTTTTGATCGATTTTTTACACCGCGACTCTTTTTTTTTGGCAAGGCGCCGGCGCCGCGCCGCGTCCCGCCGGCGCGCGGCTCCCGTCCGATTCGTTCGACCACGCGCGTAGGACTCGCTTTTTCGTCACTACACGGCCCGACCGCCGCCGTCCGCCTCCCCCACCCGCACGCTCCTCCACCTCTCGTTCCGCACCCAGCCCGCCTCCGCGGGCGGCCACACCTTGGCGAAGACTTTGCCCTTGAGCAACGCGTACGGCACCGGCCCGTAGTCGCGCGAGTCCGTGCTGTTATCTTTGTTGTCCCCCTGCAACCACAGGTGGCCTTTCGGAACTCTGACCCGCATCGAGCCCCCGAAGTTGCCCGCCGTCGGCACCTCGATGTGGTCACCCTGTCTCCCCAGCACGCGTTTGCACACCGTGTGCTTCGGGTTCGCCGGCGACCGCGCGATGACGACGTCGCCGTTTTCGACGCCGTCCACGAGCACGGAGACGCGCTCCATCAGCACCACGTCCCCGCGGTGGTTGAACGTGGGCAGCATCGACGGGCCGAGGCACATCGTGACCTCCATGCCGTACGTGTGGATCACGTTCACCAAGCATCCCAGGCGAATCGCCTGTCGCGACGGGGGCGGGCGGAATGGAAACAGCGCGGTGCGAGGTCAGCGCGAGCCTCGGAGGGGGAGAAGCGAGGCGGTCGGTTGAGGCGCGACGAGCGGAGACGTACCGTGGGTCCGTGGGTCTTGACCTCACTCCACAGCTGCTTCGCGAAGCTCGCGAAGACGCCGCTCATCCCGGCACCTCGTGACTCGGCCCCGCGCGGGCACGAATGCTCCGTGCAGATGCGCGAAGGAGGTAACTTGTGTTGGAGCAAAAAAGAAAAAAATCGGCATGCTTCGGCGTTCGGCCAAGAACAACCGGAGAACGACGGTCTGTTTTTCCCCAAGCTCGCTCGATCGCACCACCGCTTAGTTTTCACGCTCTGTCAGTCTGTCTTCACATATTTGTTGAGATTACCGATTAAAGCTCGCTACGCCGCCCGTGTAGAACTCGTCGCTTCACTTGACCCGCGCGCGAACGCGTGTGAGATAGGATACTGAGTCGCGTCGGTGCTTCGACGTGCGTCACCCTCGCTGTCGTCGGGGATCGAGCTCGGCTCCGTCGCGAGCCCCGGTGTGCGCTCTGAGGTAGAGGACGACACGATCGTGCGATCGCGCAGGCCGTCGGAGGACCGCTCGTTGGAGACCGCGGGGCCGTCTCCCAAGATGGGACCTCGCCGCACTTTCGGCAGGGAGAGCATGGCGGATAAGATGTGGCGATTCCGCGGAATCCTCGCCGTGGCGTCTGTGCCCCTGTTCCTGATCCTCGCCGTCGTCACGCTCATGCCGAGCGCGCCCAAAGACAGCCTGGATTTCTCGTCGCACGGGCACGTGCAAGACCGGACGCTCGACGTGCGCGGCGCCGGGCGGCGCCCGAACCTCCACGCCATGCACGATGCGAGGGCGCACGCGCGCGGCGGCGCGTCTCCCCTGGTACACGCGGCGGGTGGCGGCGGGATCGTCGCGGACACGCGTAAGTACGCCGTGGTGTTCGACGCCGGAAGCACTGGAAGTCGCGTGCACGTGTTCCGGTTCGACGTCGAGCCGTCCGGCGACTTGGTGCTGCTGGACGACACGTTCGAGCAGCTCAAGCCCGGGCTGTCATCGTTCGCGTCCGAGCCGGAGCAGGGCGCGGCGAGTCTGAAACCGCTGCTGGAGGTGGCGATGCGCACGGTCCCGGAGGCGGCGCGCGCCACGACCACGGTGGAGGTGCGCGCGACGGCTGGGCTGCGCATGCTCCCCGGCGCGCAGGCGGAGAATCTGCTGCAGGCGACGCGCGATCTGCTCGGGGAGTACCCGTTCGCGTTCGAAGACGACGGCGTGTCCATCATGGACGGCGCCGAGGAGGGCGCGTTCCAGTGGCTCACCATGAACTACCTGCTCGGGAACCTGCGCGGCGACCTGGGGGACACGGTGGCCACCGTGGACCTCGGCGGCGGATCCGTGCAGCTCGCGTACGCGGCGGACGCGAAGCACGTCGCGGGCGCGCCGGAGGGGTACTTCAAGGACATGAAGAGCGGGGACTTCACGTACCACGTGTACGTGCACAGCCACCTGGGGTTCGGGCTCATGGCCGCGCGCGCGGCCGTGCTCAAAGAGGCGCGCGGCGAGCCGAGCCCGTGCGTGCCCGCGGGGCACCGCGGCGAGTACGCGTACGGGGGCGAGACGCACGCGGTCGCGGGCCACGCGTCCGACCCCGCGGACGCCGTGCGGTGCAAAGCCGTGGTGGACAAGATCCTGGACGTCTCCAAGCCGTGCGCGGCGCGCGAGCAGGAACACTGCAGCTTCGCAGGCGCCTGGGACGGGAGCCGCGGCGCCGGCGCGCGCGCGTTTTACCTGTCGTCGTATCTGTTTGATCGCGTCTCGCAGGCGGGCCTGGTGGACCCCGACCAGCCCAGCGGCGTGACCACTCCAGGCGAGATCCTCGCCGCGGCCAAGCGCGCGTGCGGCATGTCCCCGGAGCGCGTCGTGGCCGAGTTCCACGGCGTCGCCGAGGCGGACGCCGCGTACTACTGCCACGACCTGTCCTACGCGCACTCGCTGCTGGTGGTCGGGTACCGGCTGGACGACTCGATGGAGGTCACGCTGGTGAAGCAGATCGTGTACAAGGGGCAGAACATCGAGGCCGCCTGGCCGCTCGGCGCCGCCATCAACGCGCTGTCGGGGAAGTGAGCGGTGAACGAGCCTTCGTCGCAACACGATTCTTCCTTTATTCTTACAGTTTCTCGCGGTCTCATCGCGCACAAAACACGTCCGCCCTCCGCGACGATGGCGACGGCTCGCGTCGGCGCGGCTTCATCGTTCGGAACGCCCCGTCCATCTCAATCTCGAGACCCATCTCGCGTTCATGTCATCTTCTCCACGAGGTAGTCCGCGCCGCCGAACCCGCCGTCCTTGGACTTGCTGAAGACCAGCGCCAGCGTGTACAGCAGACCCTGCACCTGCGTGTTGGATAACTTCTGCCTGTTTTCAAAGTCGGTGAGCTCCATGGCCCAGACGGCGATCGGGTCGCCGGTGGTCCTTCCCTTGTCGAACTTGAGCTCGGCGTGGTTCATGCGCAGCCCCAGCCCGGTGACCGTCGACGCGAGACTCAGCAGGCTCTGCGCGCCGGTGTCGTGCGAGCGCACGCGAATCAGCGTGCGCTCCGCGTCGCTGACGTTGTCTATCCAGATGCCTCGGTGTTCAATCACCGCGTGCGCTTTACGCTCCGCGTCCGTGCAGAACCGGAGGTACTCCGTGACCCTGTCCTCCAGGCTCTGCGTGTCGGAGATTTTCCTGGCCGTCTTGCCGTACCCCTCCACGACCCACATGTTGATGTGCACCACGTCGTTGTTTTCGCCGTCCTCCTCGTCCGCGGACGACCCCAACTCGATGTCCCACTCGGCTTTCTTCAGGTCCAGATCGAGGCCGTTCAGGAGCCAGGAGAGGATGCGCATCACGCCCGGGACCGCGGAGACGTCCACGCGAAGCAGACTCCACTCGGGGTGATCGTCGTTGTTCACGCTCGCGTACGCCAAAGCGCACGCGGGGCTCCCGAACTCGTCGTTCTCGTCCTGCGAGTCGTACGAAGGGGGGAGGGGCGGGCTCGTCTCCTCCCCGAAAAGCACGTCACGCTTGTTCTTCGCGTGAGTCACCACGCGCCTCGCCGGCGCGGAAGCGTGGCGCGCACGGCGAGCCGCGCAAGGCGCCCGCGCGTACGCGCGCGCGGATGACATCAGCGGAAGAGACATCATCTCGAACGGTTGCCCGTCACAGTCTGTCGCGTGCCGGACAGACTGCCCCGCGCCCGCCTCTCGCGAGGCATCTTGAAAAATATCTGAGTCACGCTGTTTCCGAAGCGACGGAACCGCCTCGATTCGCGCGAAGCGCCGGAACGACGCGCTGCGAAAAAAAAAAACCGCAGTCGGCAGTCGGGAGAATCCTTGAGTCACAGACCCTGACCCGCCGAATTTTTAGGTTGAGTGACCGCCACCGCCGCCGAAAAAAAGCGCACGCAGTTTGGGCTTTTGTGCGTGTGCGAAAGTGCAAATTGGCACCCGTGGGGCGCAGGCCACTCGGACGGGCACGGAGGCGACAAACACAATGCTGGCGATCACGAGCGCGCGTGTCGTCGCGATGCCGGCCTCGGCCGCCGCGCGCACGAGCGGCGGCAAGCTCCGGTCGCGCGCGTCCGTCGCGCCCGCGCGTCAGATTTTGGGTTTGTCGAGGGTTAGGTCCGTCGGCGGCGGACCTGCGCGTTCGCGTCGACGCGTGGTCGCCGCGGCGCTGGACGACGATGACGACGAGCTGGACGAGGGGTTCGGGGACATCGACCGCCTCGCCGCGGAGGACGAGGCTAAGAGCGCCGCGGTCTCGGATCTTTCGAGCCAGTCCGTGGAGCGTAGGCTCATGAACATCGGCGTGAACGAGGTTGTGGAGTTCGGGCTGTCCGGTCGCCCTCTGTACGTGTGCCAGAGCATGTGGTGGCTCCGCCTGTCGCAGCTCAAGACCTACGCGCCGGACGCGGGAGAGGTGCGCGACATGGCGCGTCGCTCCGGCCTCGCCGAGCGCACCGTGCACAAGTGGTTCGCGGACGCGCTGGACCACTACCACGGCCTGTCCCTCGCGGACAAGGCGCGCTACGACACAGAGTGCGACGCGAAACTCAAAAAGCTCGAGGCGCTCACGGTGAAGCTCGGCGAGGACGATCCGTTTTTGTTCCGCGGGCGGGACGACGACCCCGTCTTCATGGACGCGCCCTGGAACGAGGACGGCCTGCTGACGCCTGAGGAGCAGGAAGAGCTCACGCTGGAGGACCCGCTGTACCAGACCATGACGTCCCTGCCCGGGGTCATGGCCGCCGAGGCGGCGGTCGCGAAGGCGGAGAAGGACACGGAGGAGGGCCTGGACGACGACGCCATCGCGCGCGTCCCGCAGGACGGTTCAAGCGAGAAGCCGTTTTTGGTGAACCCGTACACGGGGCGAGAGGCGGGGCATTGGTTCGTGGAGAAGCCCGTGGGCCCCGCGAACGAATACGAGACCAAAACGGCGTGGATCGAGGGGGGGGGATGGGACGCCCTGCCCGACCACGAGATTGTCAGCGCCGTGGACGGCGGCGCGCTGCGATACGTCGGCGTGAACAACGACGAGCACGTGCCTCGCGATTTGTGGAAGCTGGATCGCCCCGCGGCGCGGGACTCGCTGGAGATGGCGGAAGAGCTCTCCACGGACGGCATCCCGCGGGGCGCGCTCAGGCACGTGGGTGACCTGTCCCGCACGCAGCTGCAGCACCTGCAGATTGGGGACGTGCTGGAGGGCGAGATCGTGGCGGCGGAGCTGTATCACGGCGCGCTCGTCGACTGCGGGTGCGAGACGGACGGGTTGATTCCCGTGTGCGAGGCGGAGTGGGGCGGCGTGCGCGACGCGCTGAGCCTCGGCGCGAAGGTGAAGGTGCGCGTGAAGGCGATCCGCCCGAAGTGGTGGCGGTTCCGGTTCCCCATCGAGCTGGAGGTGCTCGAGCCGAACGTCGCGTCCCTGATTACCACGCACCCGCACTCGGAGGGCCCGCCCATCAACGTCTACTCGGGCGAGTCGGTGCCCTACGCGCACTGGGACGCGGATCGGCCGCTGGACCGCTTCGCGGCGCTCGCCGACGTGGACGAGGAGGACGAGCTCAGGCGCCGCCGCGAGGAGATCAGCGCCTGGGTGGACGAGAAGCTCGCGGAGGACGACGGTAAGGTGAAGAAGAGCACGCGCGACCGCATGCAGAAGGTGCTGGCGCAGGCGCAAGCCGCGGCGGATGCGAAGGCGAACAAGGGCGCGCTCGTCGCGCCGGCGGATGACTACGACGACGACGGGCCCGCCGACGGCGGCGCGGCGGACGCGCTGTCGGTTCCGGACAGCTCGCTGCGCACGATGGCGAGCCGCCGCGAGGAGATCATGGCCGCGGAGGAGGAGGAAGAGGAGGCGCTGTTCGGGGACGAGCCGAGCTCGACCGACGCCGCCATGCGTGGGATGGCGCGGGGGCGCGAGGACCCCGACGCCGTGGAGGAGGGCGACGGCGACGACGACGCGGTGGACACCTCCGCGGACGACAACTTCGCCATGAACCTGAACCCCGAGGCGGAGGATACGCGCGGCGGCATGCTCAAGGGCGTCGACGACATCCAGGCGAAGCCGGAGGACTTCGATGACGACGACGAAGCGGAGGACGACGACGACGAGCTGGGCGTCTCGGGGGCGAGGTAAACGCGGAAGGCCGCGCTTTGTGAAACGATACGAACGTTCCGAAGGAGTCGTGTATTTTCAAGATGTCATCCTCATTCGATCGGGCGCGCGTGGTGAGCGCGGGGATCGGTCGCGATGGTGTCCTCTCAGACCCGCCTGGCGGTTTTCGGCGTCGCGTTGCACGCGCTGCTCATTTACGCCATGTTCGACGTGCACTTCATTACGCCTCTCGTGCACGGCATGGAGCCGACCACCGCCGATTTCGCCGCGCCCGCGTCGAGGCTCGTCGTGATCGTGGCGGACGGGCTGCGCGCGGACAGGCTGTTTGAGCTGGAGGACGCCCCCGGAGACGACCCTGACGCCCCGCGCGTTCCCCGCGCGCCGTTTCTGCACGGTGTGGCGGAATCCCGCGGCCGCTGGGGCATCAGCCACGCCCGGCCGCCCACGGAATCTCGCCCCGGGCACGTCGCGCTCCTGGCTGGCTTTTACGAGGACCCGAGCGCTATCACGAAGGGATGGCAAGCCAACGCCGTGGAGTTCGACCACCTGCTGAACCAGTCCTCCGCGGCGTGGGCGATCGGTGCGCCCTCCGTGGTGCCTTTGTTCGCGAAAGGCATCGAGCACGTGCGGCACCGCATGTACGCCGAGGAGCTGGAGGACTTCGCGGCGTCCAACGACCACGCCGCGCTGGACGAGTGGGTGTTCGACCGGACGATCGAGATTCTCGACGGGCACGTCTCCGCGGAGGACGAAGCCAACGGAGCGACGCGCGACTCCGAGCGCGAGGCGTTGGAAGGCGAACGCGTCGTCTTCCTGCTGCATCTGCTGGGACTGGACAGCGCGGGCCACGCGCACAAGCCCTTCGGTGACGCGTACGCGAAAAACGTCAAGACGGTTGACGACGGCGTACGGCGTCTGGTCGCCGCGTTCGAGAGACGGTTCGCCGGCGAGGACGACGGAGGCACGACGTTCCTGTTCACCGCGGACCACGGCATGAGCTCCAGGGGCGCGCACGGCGACGGCGATCCCGGGTGCACGGAGACGCCGTTCGTGGCGTGGGGGGCTGGCATCCCGGCCGCCGCGGACGCGGCGGCGGACGACGCGTGCGCGTCCCGCGGGAAGGACGCGCCCACGCCGCGCGAGGCGTGGGGGCTTGAGGACGCCGCGAGGTGCGACGTGGACCAGGCGGACGTCGCGTCCCTGGGCGCGTCTGTCCTCGGCATGCCGCCGCCGACGCACAACGCCGGGTCCCTGCCTGTGTCGTACCTCGACCCGGCGATGCCGTCCGCGCGCTCGGGCGCCGCGCTCGCCAACGCCGAGCAGCTCCTGGCGGTGTACCGCCGCAAGGCGGCGGTGGCGGCGCGCGCGTCTCTGACGGCGTTCCTCACGCCCGGGGGTCTGAGGCCGTACGCGCCTCTGGCGGGCGCGGGCGAGACTCTGGCCGCCGCGAAACGCGCGCGCGGCGAGGGCGACCACGACGCGGCGGTGGACGCCGCGCGGGCGCTGGCGCGCGCGTGCGTGGACGGCGCGACGTACCTGCACCTGTACGACCGCCGTCTGCTCCTGTGGACGATCGCGTCGTGTTTCCTGGGGTGGATCGGCGTGCTCTTCGCCGAGCTCGCGACCGGAAGCGATCGGAAGCGCGAGGTGACCCGAAAGAAAGAAACGCGAGCCACCGCGGTGGCCGCGGGTGTCTCGTGCGCCGCGTGCGCCGTGCTCGCCTCGAGAAGAGCGCCCGCGACGTACTACGCGTACTTCACGCTCCCGGCGTGGTTCGCGCGGCGCGCCTTCCTGGCCTTCGCCTCCAAAACGGAGGCGGGGACGAAACGATTTTACAAACGCCGCGAGGCCGTCGAGCTCCTCGCGACCGCCGTCGCCGCGACAGCGCTCGCGCGGACGCTGTGCGCCGCGTTCCACGACCGGCGCGTGTTTTCATATCTGTTCGCCGCGACGGCGGTCGCGCTGGTCGCCTTCGCGGCGCGCGCCGCGACGGCGAAGCGGAGGCGCGCGCGCGGCGTCGCGCGCGCGGCGGCGGTCTCGGCGCTCTTCGCCGCCGCGGGGGCGGGGGCGCTCGCGCCGTTCACGCTGCTCTCCATCGATCTGGAGGCGAACACCGCACTGGTGGTCGCGGGCGTGGCCTGCACGGCGCTCGTGGGCCTTCTGTCGCACTTCGCGCTCCGTCCCCTGGACGTGTTCGGGGACGACCCCGAGGACGCCGACGCCGACGCCGCGGGCGGCGCGCGGCGCCCCGGGTACAAGCTCCTGGTCGTGCAGCTGTCCCTGCTTTGGTGCGCCGGGCTGGTGGTGTGGCTGGTGGACGGTCTGCAGGGCGCGAAGGCGTCCATCCCCGCGTGGCTGCACGCCTGCGCGTGGGCGATCGCCGCGGGCGCGATGCCGCTCCCGCTGCTGTCGCCGCCGCGCGTGGTCCCGCGCTTCGCGTCGGTGTACCTGGCGGCGGCCACCGCGTACGCGCTCTTCTCCGTCTCGTACGAGTCCCTGTTCTACGCCGCGCTGGGCTTCGCGTCTCTGGCGTGGCTGGTGCTCGAGCGGCACGTCCAGAAGCTCGCCGCGGCGGACGCGCTGTTCGACGGCGATAAAACACGCCTCGGATCCCGCGTTGCCGATCCAAACGCGGACGTCGCGGTGACGTTCGCGACGTCGAGCGCAGAGCGCGACGCCGATAAAAGCGTCGCGCGACACGCCGCGACGTTTCTGGCGCTCATCAACGCGGCGTTCTTCGGTACGGGCAACATCGCCAGCGTTGCGTCGTTCGAGATTTCGTCCGTGTACCGGTTCACCACGCGGTTCAACCCGTTCCTCATGGGCGCGCTGTTAATGCTCAAAGTTCTCGTGCCCATGATCACCGTCGCGGTGGCGTTTCTGTGTTTGCTGAAACTGCGCGCGACGCCGCCGTTCCCGGCGTACCTCGTCTTCATCGCGCTGAGCGACCTGATGAGCGTCACGTTCTTCTTCGAGGTCACCACCGAGGGGAGCTGGCAGGACATAGGCATGAGCATCAGCAGGTACGCCCTCATGGGCACGCAGGTGGTCACGATCCTGGTGTTCCTGGGTCTCGCGGACGCGTACGCCGCGGCGATCCCGATAAGAGGCGTCGTCGCGCGCCGCGCCGGAAACGACGCGGGGAAGAAGACGCGGTGAGTCGCGGGGGCTTAGGGTTCCGCGGTTTCTAATAGTCTACGGTACAAGGTATTTCACGTTCGTTTCGTCGACCCGGTCGCTCGCGGGGATGCGCGGACGGACGGCCACCTTCTCGCCGTGCGCGCAGGTCTTTTTCGTCTCTCACTCCGCAGTGAGGTCGATGGCCTCCGGCGGTCGGTCCTTGCGCGGCGAAAACACGTCGGGCACGCCCCCGCTTTTCTCGGGCATCGCCAGCACAGCCTCCTGGAGCTCCGCGAGGTGCGCGACGAGGACACTGTGTGCCATGCCTAGGCCCGGAACCGTGTCGCCCCCGCCCCGGGCGCCGCCCCCACCCCCCTCGCCCTCCCGCGGCGCCGCGCCGGAAACGGCGGGCTCGGTCCCCGTCGCCGGTTCCGCGCGTTTTTCCTCCACTCTCGCCACGATCTCCGCGGCGACCGCGGCGAACTTCTCGTCCACCTCGCGCGCCGAGTTCCTGTACCACCGCTTGCACTTCCGCTCGAACTCGAGCGTGGCTATGACGTCCGCTTTCGCCGCCGAGTCTTCGCGTAGGAGCAACTCCGCGACGTCCTCGCCCAGGTGCTCCAGAAACGACGATCCCTTGAAGAACTCCGCCGGGGACGCGGTCTTCTTCTCGGACTCCTCCGCTTCGCGCTTCGCCGCCTCTTGCTCCGCCTCGCGGAGCGACTCCTCCATCACCTTGGCCATCTCCTTCTCTTCCTTCTCGAGCTCGCGCTGCTGAATCACGAGCATGACCGCGGCATCGAGGTCGCCGTTCGATCTCTCGAGCGCGCCCTTCGCCATCTCCTCCGACACGCCCTGCGCAATCAACAAGGCCACCGGGTCATCCTCATCGATCTCCTCGCCGTCGTCGGCCTCGTCGTGATCCTCCTCGTCCACCGAGACCTCGTCCTCGGCATCCTCTTCATGATCCTCGGCATCGTCGTGGACGTCGGCCCCCTCGTTCGTCTTCGGCTCCGTTTCGCGCGCAGATCTCGGGCGTTTGTTGGTCTCCCGCACCACCCCAGGTGCCGCTTCTGGAGACGCGGGTCCCGCACCCGCGGCGCCGCGTCCGCGTCCGCCGCGTCCGCGTCCGTCGTGTCCGCGACCGCCACGAGCGCGCGCCATGACGCCCCCGAGCCTCCGCCCACCGCGGTGAAGACTGAGGGCGGTTCGAGCGTTCGTCGCTTTCGAGGAAATCACCCAACGCGTAGACTCGACAGACTCGAGGACGAGACTGATTCTTCCCGCGGCCCCTTCACAGACGAAGGCGCGGCAACGCCGACTCGATAAGGGCGGCGGTCCGGTCGAGAGGCGTCGATCATGGCGAAACCTCGCGGAAAGAACCGGTCCAAGGCGATCCTGCGGTTGGTGATCGTCGCCGGCATCGCGCTGTACGTCTTGACCAGCCTGTACGAGAGCCGGAAACAACGAGCGCTCGCCGTGTCGATTGCCGATCGCCTGCGTCGCAGAGACGACCACGCCGCGCACGTCGGGGAAAGTCACGCGCACACCGGCGACCATGGTGGCATGCTCCACGGCATGCATCTCCCCCACCCGCATCGCGCGCACTCGGGGTTTTCGGGCGCGGGCCACGCGTCGGACGACGCGTCCCATGCCGATCCGGCATCGCGTCTCGGGAGCACCTCCGACGAGCGTTTCGAGCGCCTGGTCCACCCCGTCGCGCGCGGAGGATCCGCGAGCGTCCCCGCGGGCTGGATGGACGCCGCGATGAGCTCTAGAGCCAAGCAGAACGCGCGGAAGGACGCCAGCTGCGCCACAGGCGCACACGCGGACGACGGCGGGAGGTTCATCGACGTACTTCCGCGCGCCGCGGGCGAGGCGTGCGTCGACGTCGAGACCGTCCCTGGCTTGTGCTCTTTGCTCGCCGAGCTCCTCCCCGCTCGCGGCGACGAGCGCGCCGTGCTGGTGGCGTTCGACGACGGGAAGGACGTGCGGAGGGCGATCGAGACGGCGAAGGCGGCGGGCGAGACCGGCGCGAGGGCCGTGGTGGTGGCGGCGAGCTCCGACGCGGACGACGCCGCCGCCGCCGCCGCCGGCGTACCGTTTGCGCGCGCGAAGTGCGGGGAAGCGCCCTGCGCCCGGCCTCAGTTCGCGTTGGCGTCCGCGATCCTCGCGCTCGGTGTGGACGTGCTGTTGGTGGGCCACGGCGCGACGCTGCACGGCCCGAACCCGCTGGTGAACCTGCCCCCGCGGCGCGGCGCCGACGCCGAGGGCGTGCCCGCCGCGCCGCGCGCGCTGGGGCAGGTGATCGGCATGTCCGACCCCGCCATGGGGTGGTCCGCGTACAGCCAGTCCATGGCTGTGCCTCACCTTATGTCCTCGGTGGTGCTCCTGCGCCCCACCGAGCCCGCGACGCGGCTCGCCGCGTGGCTGGGCGCCGCGACCGCGGACCGCCGCGACGCCGACGCCGCGCTCACGGACGAGCTGCTGATGCCGGCGTATGACGCCGTGACGCGCGCGGGCGCCGCGTTTCGCGTTCTCCCGAGCGCGTGCTTCTCGGCGCACGGCGGCGGCGCGAAAGTGGTCGAGGCGGCGCGCGCGTTCGAGAGCGTTCCCGACGCTCGGCGTTCGGACCCCGGGAACGGCGGGTACAAGGCGTCGCTCGGCGCGTTCTCCGCGGCGGGCGAGGACCCCAACGCGATTCTCACGTCGCAGACGTTCGACGACGTACGGCGCGTGGTGACGCGCGACGGCCCAATCGGTACCGGCGCGCGCGGCGAGGGGAACTGCGCGACGATCGACGCTTCCAAACGCGTCGGGCCGGCGCCTCGCGCGCTTCGTTTCGTCGCCGACAAAGACGGGCCTTGGCCTGTGAATTGCGGCGAGTTCCCCGAGCTCTGCGAAGTCGTGTCTCGCGTGGCGAACCCGCAGCGGCAGGTGCTGGCGGCGGTGTCCAACTCGAACATCCTGTACATGCTGGGTTTGTTTCTGGACGGGATAGAGGCGGCGAACATCACCAACGCGATCGTCGTCGCGCTGGACGAGAAAACCGCGCGGTGGTGCGCGGCGCGCGGCGCGCCGTATTACCACCGCGAACTCAAATCGCTGACCGGCTCCACGGACAACCACGCCACCTCCGGGCTGAAGTTCCGCGTCTTGCACGAGTTCCTCTCCGTCGGGGTCTCGGTGCTGCTCTCGGACGTGGACGTCGTGTGGATGCGCAACCCCTTCGGAGGGACGCGTTTCGTCGCGGAAACCGGTTCAGAAAGCGGAGAACCGGCGATGACGTACGACGAGAGCGCCATCTACGGGGACTCGGACGTGGAGGGCATGACTGACGGGTGGGACGACGTCTCCGCGTACGGGTTCGAGCACAGAGCTTCGAACGGCATACCGATGCGCCGGCTGGTGGCGCGGAACAGCGGGCTGTTTTACCTGAGCGCGACAAACGAGGCGTTGCGCATGGTGGAGCGTCTAGCGGAGCGCATGGCGACGGAAGCGAACACGTGGGACCAGACCGCGTACAACGAGGAGCAGGTGTTCCTGTGGTCCTCCGACCGAGGCAGCGCGGGGAACGGCGGGCCCGCGCCCGCGGGCGTCTCGCAGCGCGTCATGAACTACGCGTGCTTCCAAAACACCAAGTACCTGTTCCGGTACATGCGCTACGACGACGCGCTGTACGACGCAACAACCGGAAAGTCGCTGCGGCCTGTGAGCGCGCACGTCAACTACCACCCCGAGAAGCCGCAGAGGATGGTGTCTCTGATCGCGCAGTACCTGAAGGGCGAGCGGGACGCCATCTCCAAGTGGAGCTGGTCCGAGGGCATGGCGTTCAACAAGGCGTGCACGGCGCGGCCCGGCGCGGGCGCAGAGACACGTGGCGCGTCGTCGTCTCGCCTGTTGGACGTCGTCGGCGCGCGCGTCGCGGAGATGGCGGCGCGCGGCGTGGAAGGGACGTGGGCTCGGAACGGCGGGTTCGTTCCCCGGCCGGACGGCACGCTGAAGACGCCGTGGGGGGACGGCACGTGGGGCGTGATTCCCCTGGAGGCGGCGGAAGGGAAGGACAGGCTCTTCGTGGACTTCGCGGGGACCAAGCACATGATCGAGGAGGCGCGCGTCGAGAAGGGGGGCGAGGTGACGATGACCTCCGTGCGGTGCAACGACGGGGAAAAAGTGGAAGTCGTGTTGTGACTCGGATTCCGACGACGACGACGACGACGACGACGACTGATCTTCGCGGGAAATGTAGTCCATGAATCGCATCACGAGACGGCGGTACCGGCACCCTCTCTCCTGAGCCGCGCTAACGTGTCGTTCGCGTGCGACAGCTCGCCCCGCAGCCGCGCGCACTCGTGCATCCACCGCTCGCTCTCTGTGGCGGGGACCCCGCTCCGCGAACTGCGCGAAACGCACCGCGTCCAGGCGTCGTTGATGCGCTCCAGCCACCGAGCCGCGAGCGCGTCCGTGTCCGCGGCGAGCACGTGCGTCACCGCCCCGCACTGTATTTGGAAGCATCGGTCGGTCCCCGCGCTGGCGCCCGCGAGACGGAGGCCGGGCGGCGCCGTCTTCCGCGGCACGATTCCCGCGGTGGGCGCGTTCCCTTTCTGGACCCACTTCGCGCGCACGGGGATACGATCGAGGGGCACGTAACGAACCACGCACCTATCGTCGATCTCGTTGCCCGTTCTCGTGTAGCACAGCCTGTCGTCCATGAGGTAGAACCACCGTCTCTTCCAGTTCACGACGCCTCCCCCGTCCTGATACCTCTTCCACAGCCACCCCGAAAAGAACGGCATCGTCTCATCCTCCTTACTCCCCCCTGGAGGATTCCGCATGGCCGCAGCTCTGGCGAACGCATCTTGGTCGAACGTGGACAGCAAATCCAGGCTCGGCTTATACCTCTCCTCCAGGCGCTCCTTCTCTGACGCGTCTTGCGCGTCGTACGGGGCCATCCGGTCTGGTTGCTTGCCCCGTGCGCGATGTCGTAATTCGCCGCAGCCGTTTCCGTCGCACGAGCTCACCGTCAGCCCGCGGAGTGATTTTCTTGGAGTGCAGCGTGCAGCTGACAGCAAAAATCGTCAACTTCGCGATGGTCTGTCTTGAGGCAAATGCCGTCGCTTCGCGCGCCACTGTGTAGCGCCGTGACGCCCTGGCGAGGGGTTCGGCGGCTTTCGACGGCGACCGTCGAGTAACACACCTGCTGTATAGGTGATACGGCGGTTTCAGGCGGGGGAGGAGCCTGAACGGACGCCATGGTACGCAACGCCCGGCCCATCGGAACAACTATAAACGGCACTCAAATCGCTTGTTCTCGCGCTCAAACAATCCCGTTTAGGACGCGATGTCGCGGCGTCCGGAGCGCGCCGACCGCGCCCGACTCGACCGTCCACGACGAGCGCGACGCTGCGATCGATTCCCACGCGGTGTGCCGGACGTGCCTGACCTCTCTTCCCCCCCTCGCAGTCCGTGACATGGGAGCCGGCGCCCCTGAAGGGGACGCCTCCGGAGCCTCGCTCGGGGCACACGTTCACGGTCGTCGGAACCAAGGCGTATTTGTTCGGGGGCGTCGGACGCAAGGACGGCAAGGCGTGCGCGCTCGGTGACCTGCACGCGCTGGATTTGAACAACTCCGAGCTGCTCAACTGGACCGGCGAGGTTGGCGGCGCCGGCCCCTCCCCCCGGTCCAGGCACACGTGCACCGCGGTGAAGCACTTCCTGGTGGTGGTGGGCGGCCTGAACCATCGCGTGCGACACAACGACGTTTGGATCTTCGACACGAAACAGAAAAAGTGGACGGAGCTGAAGGTGCAGGCCAAGGACGCGGAGGACATCCCGTCGCCGCGCGCGCACCACACCGCGACGCTCGTCGGGAACCAGCTGTTCCTCTTCGGCGGGTACGCGGGGCACGGCAAGTCGTGCGACGACTTGCACGTGCTCGATTTCGGCACGGCGCTCGAGGAGAAAGCGACAGGCGATGTCGTCCACCCGACGTGGTCCAAGCCGGTGCTCAAGGGCAAGGGCCCGTCGCCCCGCTTCGACCACAGCACGACGTGGTTCCCGAACAAGCTCGCGATTCTGGGAGGAAGAGACAACATGACCATGCACGGCGACGTGCACCACCTGTGCCTGGACACGATGACGTGGCTGGAGGAGGGCAAGGAGAAGCCCAAGCCGTATTCGTTTGACATCGCGAACCACCGGCTGATGGGCATCGAGTCCGTTCCGAACCACAAGATGTTTTGTTTAACAGGCAAGAAGGGCCCGAACGCGTTTTTGAACCACGTGGACGTCATGGACTGCGGGAGCATGGTGTGGACGACGCCCAACGCCGTCGGGGAACCGCCCGCGCCGCGCGAAGACGCGGCGATGACGTACGACCCGAAGACGTGCAAGATTTTGATGTTCGGCGGGTGGTCCAACCGCTGGCTCGGAGACACGTGGCAGCTCAACGTGTCGCCCATCATCGGTCCCCCGTACGCGGTGTTCAACGTGGACCCCGACATCGGCCCGGTGTTCGGCGAGACGGAGGTCACGATCCACGGCATGCAGTTCAAGCAAGCGGAGAAGATCGAGGTGTGCTTCAAGACGGGCAAGACGGAGGTGATCTCGCCCGGGACGTTTGTGGACGCGACCAAGATCACGTGCATGACGCCCAACTTCGAGGAGTTCGGCGCGGTGGAGGTGGAGATCCGCGTGAACATCAACAACGAGGGCTGGACCGTGAACAAGATGCGGTTCCGGTACTTCGCCAACACCTCGGCGAAGAACTGCCTGGCGTTTGGCCCGGGGATCAACGAGAGGACCGTCGCGAAGTACGGCGTGGAGATTCCGTTCCTGATTTTAGCCAAGGACACGTGCAACGCCAAGCGCACCTCGGGGGGGGACGACTTCATCGTCGAGGTCACCAAGGAGGACGACCCGCGCGCGCCGAAGGGCACCGTGCGCCTCGTGGACCTGGACAACGGCCTGCACGAGGTGTACTACTCCGTGCCGAGCGCGGGGCGGTATCGCATCGACGTCGGGTACGACGACCTCGGCGAGCCGCAGGAGATCATCCCCATCCGCGGCTCGCCGTTTTTGATGGACTTCGAGGACCCCTGGACGTACAAGCGCACGTCCGGCGCGGCGCCGCTCAAGCGCAAGTTCGGCCAGATCACCAGTCTGTCGAACGACAAGGTGGCGCTCTTCGGCGGCAGCGACGACGGCGTCAGTGTGCTCACCACCGGCGCCGACGGCTGGACCTGGGACACCGCGTCCGCCGACGGCCAGCCCGCGGCGCGCAAGTTCCACGGGCAGACGGGCGCGGGCGGGAAGCTCGTCGTGTTCGGCGGCGCCTCGCTTGGCGGCGAGGAGATGGACGACCTCTCGACGTTCACGGTGGAGGGCACCAAGGGGTCCTGGCAGACGGTGGAGGGCGTCAAGCCCTACCGCGCGATGAAGTCGCGCCACCAGCTGATCCGCGACGAGAAGGAGGCTGCCGAGGAGGCGGCGGCGGAGGCGGCGGCGGCGGAGAAGGCCGCCGCCGAGGGCGGAGAAGGCGAAGCCGCGGAAGCCAAGCCGGAGGAGGCGGCGCCCGCGGAGGCCGAGGAGCCTCCCGCCGCGCCTGAGACGCCTCCCCCCGCCGAGGAAGAGCCCCCCGCGCTCGAGGCCAACGAGGGCGCAGAGCCCGCGGAGCCCGCCGAGCCCGAGCTGGACGAGGACGGCAACCCCGTGCCTCCCCCCGAGCCCGAGCTGGACGAGGACGGCAACCCGATCGTCCCCGAGGCGGAACCCGAGGCGGAACCCGAGCCCGAGCCCGAGCCCGAGCCCGAGGACGAGGACGCCGCGCCTCTCGGCCCGCCCGCCAAGCGCCAGGGCCCCGCGATGACCATGCTCACCCCCACCAAGTTTGTCATCTTCGGCGGTGAATCCGAGGAGGTTTCCATGGAGGACTTCGTGACGCTCGACCTGAAGGGCGGGTCGCTCGCCTGGGTCGAGCACACCGTGGAAGGCGAGCTGTTCAAGCCCCGGAAGGGCGCGGCGATGTGCGCCGCCGGCGACGCGGTGTACGTGTTCGGCGGCGTGCACCGCAACGAGGACGACGACGAGGTGCTTCTCGACGATTTCTTTGTCCTGCGCGCGGAGGGCGCGACGGTGACCGCCGAGTCGATCCCCCTGAAGGGCGCGGTGCTTCCCGAGGCGCGCACCTTCGCCATGCTCGCGTCGACGGGCAAGGAGTCGCTGATGCTTTTCGGCGGCATGTCCGGCGCGACCCCGATCAACGACGCGTTTTCGTACGACTTGCAGACGCAGGAGTGGACGCGCGTGTACCGCGCGGACCCCGCGATGGCCACGCCCACCGGCGAGCTGGCGACGTTCCACGGCGGGAGCCTGCTGAAGATTTCCTCCGGCGGCGGGAACCGCTTCGACGTCGTCGCGCAGCTCGACCTCGCGTCGCTCGCCGAGTCCTTCACGTTCACGGGCGTGATGAAGAACGGCGTGACGAAGCAGATCGACGCGCTGGAGAAGTTCTTCAACACCACCGAGGGCGCGTTCGGCATGTCCGAGGACCCCGAGAAGCTGGAGGAGTCCTTCGATTTCCTGCTCAAGGTGATGGGCGCGCTGTACAACGTCAAGACGCGCAAGGGCGCCGTCGACCTCGAGCTGGACTGCGTGGAGGAGACGCTCGCCGAGCTCGCCGCGCAGAAGATCTCCACCTCGGCTAACGACAAGAGGCTGGAGGAGGCGCGCGCGCAATGGGAGGCGATCAAGAAGATGGTCCCCGACGTCAAGGAGACGGTGAGCCCGATCCAGGACTTAAGAGGGGACGAGATCAAGGCGAAGATCAGCGCGTTCACCGCCAAGGTGGCGGAGTACCGCGCGGCGTTTTCCAAGCGCGCCATCTTCGCGTACGCCACCGGATTCTCCAAAGCGTATCCGGAGCTGGACGCCGCCGCGCTGGAGGTGACGGCGCTGGAGGAGGAGCTGAAGGACTTGACCAACCTGGCGAACATGTTCGAGTTCCCGAACATGATCAAGGAGAGCGCCGAGGGCGTGGCGGAGTGCCGCGAGGACCTGGGCATGGTCAAGGACATCTGGGACTACTCCGCGCTGGTGGAGAAGCAGTTCACGAAGTGGCGCGAGACGTTGTGGAGCGACATCGACACCGCCACCATGGAGGACGCGACGAAGGCGTTCCAGAAGGACGTCAAGGGCTTGCCCAAGAAGCTGCGCGCGACGGACGCGTTCATCGGGCTGGACGACTCGGTCAAGAACTTCCTCACGTCCGTGCCGCTGGTTGCGGACCTGCGGTCGCCGGACATGCGCGACCGGCACTGGAGCTCGCTCATGGAAGTCACGGGCAAGTCCTTCGTCATCGACGACAAGTTCTCGCTCGACTCGCTGCTCGCGCTCGAGCTGCACAAGTTCGAGGACGAGGTGGGCGAGATCGTCGACTGCGCGCAGAAGGAGGCGAAGATGGAGGTTTCCCTGGCGAAGCTGGAGGTGACCTGGGCCAAGGTGGAGTGGATGCAGATGAAGCACAAGGACACGGACGTGAACACGATCAAGCTCGGCGAGGAGGACTTCGAGGCGCTGGAGGACAACCAGGTTGTCGTGCAGGGCATGCTCGCGAACCGGTACATGAAGACGTTCGAGGAGGCCATCACGGGCTGGAACAAGAAACTGATGATGGTGGCGGATGTGAACCAGATTCTCTCCGAGATCCAGCGCACGTGGGCGTACCTCGAGTCGCTGTTCATCCACTCCGACGAGGTGAAGAAGGAGCTTCCCGAGGCGGCGGCGCGCTTCAAGGCGATCGACTCGGTGGTGAAGAAGATTCTGGCCGAGGCGTGCAACGTGAAGAACGTCGTCCAGTCGGCCAACAAGAGCGGTCTCTTGAAGGACCTCGAGGACCAGCAAGGCCAGCTGGAGATGTGCGAGAAGGCGCTCGCGGATTACATGGAGTCCAAGCGCCGCGCGTTCCCGCGCTTCTACTTCGTCTCCACCGCGGACCTGCTGGACATCCTGTCCAACGGCAACAACCCGGTGAAGGTGATGACCCACATGAACAAGTGCTTCCAGGCGATCGAGAAGCTCACCCTGGACACGGAGAAGCCGGGCGCGGGGAAGCGGCCGAAGGCGAAGGCCATCGTGTCGTGCGTCGGCAAGGAGACGATCCCGTTCAAGTCCGAGATGGCCCTGGCGGGCAAGGTGGAGGAGTACATGAACCTGATCATCGACAAGATGCGCAGCGAGCTGAAACTCCACTGCTTCGACGCCATGCAGGCGTACGGCAACCCCAAGCCGCGGCACGAGTGGTGCTTCGACTGGTCCTCGCAGCTCGGCTTGGTGGTGAACCAGATTTACTGGTGCCAGGAAGTCGAGGCGGCGTTCGACGCGATCGCGGCGGGCGACGCCGGCGCGATGAAAAAATACAGCGAGCAGCAGGTCGCGCAGATCACGGATCTCATCGCCAGCACGCGCCGCAACCTGGACAAGCCCTCGCGCCAGAAGATCATGAACATGATCACCATCGACGCGCACTCGCGCGACATGGTCATCGGCGTCATCGAAAACGGCGAAACCGACAAATCGTGTTTCAAGTGGATGTCGCAGCTTCGCACGTACTGGGACTCCGACATCGACGACAGCGTGATCCGCATCTGCGACGCCTCGTTCCCGTACGGCTACGAGTACCTCGGCAACGGTGGCCGCCTGGTGATCACGCCGCTCACCGATCGCATCTACATCACCGCCACGCAGGCGTGCTGGCTCTCGATGGGCACGGCGCCCGCCGGCCCGGCGGGCACGGGCAAGACGGAAACCTCGAAGGACCTGTCCGCGCAGCTGGGCAAGTCGATGTACGTCTTCAACTGCTCTCCCGAGATGGATTACCGGTCGATGGGCGACATCTTCAAGGGCCTCGCCGCGTCCGGGTCCTGGGGCTGCTTCGACGAGTTCAACCGCCTCGTCCCCGAGGTGCTCTCGGTGTGCTCGGTGCAGTACAAGTGCGTGACGGACGCGCAGAAGCGGAAGGCGAACATGCCCGGCCGCGGACTGGACTTCATCGACAAGGACGGCGTGAAGCACGACGCCATCACCAACTACAAGTTCGTCGCCGCGGACGGCGTGGAAATGCCCCTCGAGGAGGGGTGCTCCGGGTTCATCACCATGAACCCCGGGTACATCGGGCGCGCCGAGCTCCCCGAGTCTCTCAAGGCGCTGTTCCGCCCGATCACGGTGATGGTGCCCGACCGCCAGCTCATCATGGAGAACATGCTCATGGCGGAGGGCTTCGTCGAGGCGAAGATGCTCGCGAAGAAGTTCGCGTCTCTGTACTACCTGCTGGAGGACATGCTGTCCCCGCAGACGCACTACGACTGGGGTCTGCGCGCGATCAAGTCTGTGCTCGTCGTCGCCGGCTCGCTCCTGCGCGCCGAGGAGGGCCAGGACGAGTCGGACGTGCTGTTCCGCGCGCTTCGCGATTTCAACATCCCGAAGATCCTCGCCGCGGACATGGTCATCTTCATGGGCCTGCTCGGCGACCTGTTCATCGGCGTCGACCCCCCGCGCAAGCGCGACATGGAGTTCGAGAAGGTGATCGAGCAGTGCACGGAGGAGATGGGCCTGACGGTGGAGGATGACTTCACGCTGCGCATCGTGCAGCTCTCCGAGCTGCTTGCGATTCGCCACTGCATCTTCCTCATGGGCGTCACCGGCGGCGGGCGCACCGAGGTGTACCGCGTCCTCGCCAAGGCGATCCAGAAGGGCGTGAACCTCCCTGAGAACCAGATCGTGAACGACTACCTGCGCTCGTGCAACAAGTCCAAGGTTGTGATCCGCGACATCAACCCCAAGTCGATTAGCACGCAGGAGTTTTACGGGTACGTCAACATGTCGACTCGCGAGTGGAAGGACGGCATGATGTCGTACTACATGCGCGAGCTCGCGACCATCCCGGACGAGGACCCGAAGTGGATCATCCTCGACGGCGACCTGGACGCGAACTGGATCGAGTCCATGAACTCCACGATGGACGACAACCGGCTGCTCACGCTGCCCTCGAACGAGCGCATCCGTCTGTTGCCGCACATGAAGCTCATCTTCGAGATTCGCAACTTGAAGTTTGCGACGCCGGCGACGGCGACGCGCGCGGGCATCGTGTACGTCTCGGAGAAGCTCCAGTGGTACAACATGATCCAGTCCTGGATCAAGCGCGTCGTGCCGGAGTACGCGGTGAAGGCCAAGTGGAAGAACCCGGAGTTGCCTTCGAAGTACATCCTGGAGCTGGTGGACAAGTACGTCCCCAAGACCATCTTCGAGATGAAGAAGTCGTTCCAGCACATCACGCCGCTCGAGACGATGAATTTCTGTACGACGCTGGTGAACATCCTCGAGGGCATGTTGCGGCCCGAGAACCTGAACGCCAAGGCGGACCAGGCGGCGTTCGAGTCGTACTTCGTGCTGGCGATGGTCTGGGCGTTCGGCGGCGGCCTCGCGCCCAAGGACGGCATCGACTACAGGAAGGATTTCGATAAGTGGTGGAAGCGCACGTGGAGCGCGGTGAAGTTTCCGGGCAAGGGCTCCGTGTTTGACTACTACATCAACGCCAAGTCGGGCAAGTTTGCGCCGTGGGCGGACCTGGTGCCGGAGGTGGAGTTCGACTCGCAAGTCACCGCGATGAGCTCTCTGTTCGTGCCGACGCCGGAGACGTCGTCGTTCACGTACTTCCTGGACATGATGCTGGAGCTGCGCGCGCCCATCATGTTCGTCGGGCCCGCGGGCACGGGTAAGACTGCGCTCGTCAAGGGCAAGCTCGCCGCGCAGCCCGAGGGCATCATGAGCCTGAACATCAACTTCAACTACTTCACGGACGTGCTTTCGTTCCAGAAGATCCTGGAGAGCCAGCTGGAGAAGAAGGCGGGTGTGAACTACGGCCCGCCGGGGCAGAATAAGCTCATCTACTTCGTGGATGACCTGAACATGCCCAAGCTGGACGCGTACGACACCGCCATGCCCATCTCGCAGATCCGGCAGCACCTCGGCTGGGGCCACTGGTTCGACCGCCAGAAGCTCACGCCGAAGGTGATCCACAACACGCAGTACGTGGCGTGCATGAACCCCACCGCGGGCGCGTTCACCATCAACCCCCGTCTGCAGCGGCTGTTCATGACCCTCGCGGTGGACTTCCCCGGGCAGGACTCGCTGATGAAGATTTACGGCACGTTCATGACCGGCCACCTGAAGCACTTCAGCTCCGACTGCCAGGAGCTTGGCTCGAAGCTGATCCAGGCGTCGCTCGCGAACCACGAGAAGGTGGTGGCGAGCTTCCGCAAGACCGCGGTGAACTTCCACTACGAGTTCACGGTGCGCCATCTGTCAAACGTGTTCCAGGGCCTGCTTTCCTCCACCCCGGACAACTTCAACGACGTGAACAAGCTCTCCAAGCTGTGGCTGCACGAGTCCGAGCGCGTGTACGCGGATCGCCTGGTGACGGTGAACGATTTGAACACGTACAACAAAAACGCGCAAGCCATCGCCGGGAAATTTTTCAAGATCCCCGGCATCGAGGATTTCTACAAGAAAGACGACGCTAAGCCCCTGATTTTCTGCCACTTCGCGGGCGGGATCGAGGAGAAGGTGTACAACGACATCAACGAGTTCTCCAAGCTCCAGAAGATCCTGGAGGACACGCTGGAGGAGTACAACGAGACCAACGCGAGGATGGACTTGGTGCTCTTTGAAGACGCCATGAAGCACATCTGCAGGATTTCGCGCATCATCAGTAACCCCGGGGGCCACGCCCTGCTGGTGGGTGTCGGTGGTTCGGGTAAGCAGTCGCTCTCGAAGCTCTCCGCGCACCTGTGCGGCATGAGCACGTACATGATCGTCATCTCCGGCTCGTACAACATCAGCTCGCTGCGCGAGGATCTGCAGAAGATGTACAAGTCGGCGGGCCTGAAGGGCGAGGGCGTGCTGTGGCTGTTCACGGACTCGCAAATCACGGACGAGAAGTTCATGGTTTTCATCAACGACCTGCTGTCCTCCGGCGAGATCCCCGACCTGTTTCCTCCCGAGGACGTCGACGACATCATCAACGCCGTCCGAGGCGAGGCGAAGGCGGCGGGCCTGCCCGACTCGCGCGAGGCGGTTTGGAAGTTTTTCATCGACAAGGTGCGCACGAACCTGCACATGGTGTTCACGTGCTCGCCCGTGGGCGAGCAGTTCCGCACGCGCGCGCAGCGTTTCCTGGCGATGATCAACTCCACGGTGATCGACTGGTTCCAGCCGTGGCCGGAGAAGGCGCTGCTGGGCGTCTCGCAGCGTTTCCTCGGGGAGACGGACCTCGGCTCGAGCGACGTCGGCGCGGCGGTGATGAGGTTCATGCCGTTTACGTTTTCGCTCGTGGCGAAGATGTCCGAGAAGTTCCTGGAGCAGGAGCGCCGGTTCAACTACACCACGCCCAAGACGTTCCTGGAGCTCATCAAGCTGTACAAGTCGCTGCTGCTGGACAAGCGCGGCGCGACGGAGACCAACATCGATCGCCTCTCCAACGGTCTGGACAAGCTCATGAAGACGCAGAAGGACGTCGACGTGCTCGTCGAGCAGGCCAAGGTGAAAGCCGTGGAGGTTGCCGAGAAGGTGGAGAGCGCCGGCGCGTTCGCCGCCAAGGTGGACGTCGAGAAGGCGGCCGCCTCCGTGGAGAACGACGCCGCGCAGGTGGAGGCTGACAAGTGCGCGGTGATCGCCACGGAGGTTGCGGCGAAGCAGGTCTCCGTGCAGGCGGACCTCGACGCGGCGGAGCCGCTGGTGGACCAGGCGCTCGCCGCGCTGGACACCTTGAACAAGAAGGACCTCGGCGAGGCCAAGTCTCTGAAGAAGCCCCCGGCGGGCGTGGACGACATCACGGCGGTGATCATCATCCTGCTGCAGAACAACCCCAAGGACAAGTCTTGGAACGCGGCGACGAAGATGATGAGCAACGTGGACAAGTTCATGGAGACCCTCAAGGGGTTCAAGCAGAAGATTGACGACGGCGAGGTTCCCAAGAAGTCGGTGGACGCGTGCCGCCCGTACCTCGAGCTGGAGCACTTCAACCGCGACGCGATTTACAACAAGTCGCGCGCCGCCGCCGGCTTGTGCGAGTTCGCAATCAACATCATCAAGTATTTCGACGTGATCACGATGATCGAGCCGAAACGTCAGGAGCTCGCGGAGGCGAACGCGCAGCTGGACGAGGCGAACACCAAGCTCGCGGCTGTGCAGGAGAAGGTGGCGAACCTCAACGCGCTCGTCGCCGACCTCGAGCGCCAGTTCAACGAAGCCGAGGCGGAGAAGAACGGCGCCATCGAAGAGAAGGAGAAGCTTGACATCAAGCTCGGGCTGGCGAACCGGCTCGTGAACGCGCTCGCCGCGTCCGGCGAGCAGTGGAAGAACACCGTCGCGCAGCTCAAGATCGACGCCGGCGTGCTCGTGGGCGACTGCCTGTTCGCCGCCGCCTTCGTGACGTACTCTGGGCCGTTCACCGCGCAGTTCAGGAACGAGCTCGTGTCGGCGTTCCAGAAGAACATCGCCGAGAACGGGATTCCGATGACGGAGGGCATCGACGTTCTGAAAGTGTTGGTGGACGCCGCGACGATCGCGGGGTGGGTCGGCGAGGGCCTGCCCTCTGACCGCACGTCCATCGAGAACGGCACCATCACCTGCAACTCCGAGCGCTGGCCTCTGATGTGCGACCCGCAGCTGCAGGGCATCGCGTGGATCAAGGAGCGCGAGGCGAAGAACAACCTGCAAGTCGTGCGCATGGGCGCGCCGAAAACCGCGGACATCATGGAGAAGGCGATAGAGAACGGCACGAGCGTGCTCATCGAGAACATGGGCGAGAGCATCGACGCGGTGCTCATGCCCACGGTGACTCGCGCGACGTACAAGAAGGGGCGCTCTCTGTACGTCAAGATGGGCGACAAGGACGTGGAGTACCACCCCAACTTCAAGCTGTTCCTGCACACCAAGATGTCCAACCCGCACTACCCGCCCGAGATCCAGGCGGAGACGACGCTCATCAACTTCACCGTGACTCAGGACGGTCTGGAGGACCAACTGTTGGCGCTGGTGGTGAACAAGGAAAGGCCCGACCTGGAGGAGACCAAGACGGCGCTCATCGTGCAGAACAACGAGTTCACCATCAAGCTCAAGGAGCTGGAGGACACGCTGCTGGCGAAGCTCGCCGACGCCGAGGGCGACTTGACGGAGGATGTCGTGCTCATCGAGTCGCTCGAGGAGTCCAAGCGCGTGGCGGACGAGATCGTGGTCAAGGTGGCTGAGTCCAAGGAGACAGAGGAAAAGATCAACAAGTCACGCGAGAAGTACCGCGTCGCCGCCGCGCGCGGCTCGCTGCTGTTCTTCATGCTCAACTCCCTGAACAAAGTGCACGCGTTTTACGCCTTTTCGCTCAACGCCTTTGTCACCGTCTTCGCGCGCGGCATCGACCTCGCGCCCGGCGGCAAGAAGCGCAAGGTGAAGCTCTCGTTCCGCACGGTGGCGAAGCGCGTGATGGGCAAGTTCGACTGGAACATGGACCTGCTCGCGCAGCTCACGCCCTCCAAAAAATTCGGCGGCGGCGACGCCGCGCCCAAGGAGGAGACGCCCGAGCCCACCGAGGAGGAGATGGAGAAGCGACTCAACGCGCTGCTCGAGACGACGACGTTCACGGTGTACAACTACACGCGACGCGGTTTGTTCGACAAGGACAAGCTCATCGTCTCGACGCTGCTCACGTTTTCCATCTTGCTCAAGGACGGCAAGCTGAACCAGACGGAGTATAATGGGCTGGTCAACGGCCTGCGCCCGGCGGCGCCGCCGCCCATCAGCGACGACCTCGACAAGTGGATGTCCGAAGCGCAGTGGGTGGCGCTGCAGGGCCTCGAGACGCTCCCCGCGTTTAAGGGTTTGTCGCGCGACATGGAGAAGGCGGGCGAGGAGTGGCAGGAGTGGGGCATCCACGAGCTGGCGGAGACGGAACCGCTTCCCGGCGAGTGGAACACGAAGCTCTCGGACTTCCAGAAGCTCATGTTAGTGCGCGCCGTGCGCCCCGACCGCATCACCGGCGCGCTGTCGCAATTCGTCGAGCGCGTCATGGGAAGCGAGTACGTGAACCAAGACGCGTTTGACGCCGAGACGATGATGGGCGAGACGGGACCGTCGACGCCCATCTTCTTCATCCTGTTCCCCGGGTACTCGCCCTCGAAGGAGATCGAGGCGCTCGCGAACAAGCTCGGCAAGACCACGGACAACGGCCAGCTCACCATGATCTCCATGGGCCAGGGCCAGGAGCCCGTCGCCGAGAGCGTGCTGGACAAGTACACCAAGAACGGCGGGTGGGTGTTCCTGGACAACGTGCACCTCATGCAGGGGTGGATCCCGTCGCTCGAGCGCAAGCTCGAGATTGCGGCGGAGTCGGCGCACAGGGACTTCCGGTGCTTCTTCAGCGCCGAGCCCATCAACGGCGCGCCGTTCGCCAAGATCGTGCCGGAGTCCATCCTGCAGACGTGCATCAAGATCTCCAACGAGCCGCCCTCGGACCTGAAGAGCAACATGCGCCGCGCGTTAGCGCCGTTTTCGCAAGACGTGCTGGACAGGTCGACGACGGAGGAGAAGAAGACGGTGCACACCGCGGTGCTCTTCGCGCTGTGCTTCTACCACTCGTTGTTGTTGGGGCGCAAGAAGTTCGGCGTCGGCATCGGGATCGGCCTCGGGTCCGGCCTCGGGTACTGCCGCGGATACTCGTTCAACATGGGCGACCTCGTGAACTGCACGGAGGTGCTGTACAACTACCTCGAGGGCAACGCGACGACGCCTTGGGAGGACATGCGGTACATGTTCGCCGAGGTGTTTTACGGCGGACACATCACCGACGCGATGGACCGCCGGCTGTGCGTGTCCTACCTGGACGTGCTCGTGGTGCCGGACCTGCTCCCCGGGCCGGACGGCGCCGCACCCACGAAGATGCTCGCGCCCGGCCTGCCCGCGCCCAACCCCACGTCGTACGCGGACCTGAAGGCGTACGTCGAGCACAACCTCCCCCCCGAGACGCCGGCGATTTACGGGCTGCACTTCAACGCGCAGCTCTCGCTGTTGACGTCGGAAGGCGAGATTCTGTTCAAGACCATCGGCGACGTGAGCGGCGGCGGCGGCTCCAGCGGCGGCTCCGGCGATGACATGGAGTCCATCGTGCGCCAGGGCGTCGAGCGCATGTACGACTTCTGCCCCGAGCCGTTCAACATCATCGAAATCGAAAGCCGCGTCAAGGACAACAACCCCTTCGTGGTGTGCGCGTTGCAGGAGGCGATGCGCATGACGGACCTGCTGGTGTTCATGAAGCGCTCGCTGGAGGAGCTGACGCTCGGCCTGGACGGGGCGCTGAACATGTCCCCAGCGATGGAGGAGGTGCAGATGGGCATCTACAAGAACTCCGTGCCGCCCTCCTGGATGAAGCAGATGTCCACGCGCGTGCAGGAGGTGTACTCGCTCTCGCGGTGGTACCGCGACGTGCAGGAGAGGCACGCGCAGCTGGACAAGTGGACGATGCGCAACATCGAACACCCGAAGACGGTGTGGCTTCCCGGCTTGTTCAACGCCAAGGCGCTTATCACCGCGGTGCAGCAAGTGTACGCGCGCGCGAACCAGCTCCCGCTGGACGTCATGGGGTTCATGACGCAGGTCACGAAGCTCTCCCCCGGCGACATCACGGAGTACGCGGAGGAGGGCGCGTACATCCACGGGCTCACCATGGAAGGCGCGCGCTGGGACGTCGCCGAGGGCACCATCAAGGATTCCAAGCCGAAAGAGCTGCGGTGTCTGTTACCGGTGATCAACGTCGTCCCGGTGACCAACGACAAGCTCGACACCACGGGGTATTACATGTGCCCGGTGTACATGAACATGCAACGCGCGAACGTGTACTCGGCGCAGGTCAGCACGTTCACGCTGAAGCACCCGGAGGACCAGCCTTCGGTGAAGTGGACGCTCGCGTCCGTCGCGTTGCTCATGCAAGACGAACTCGCGGCGTGATCGGAGAGAAACACAAACACGCGCTCTCCCGGACGGACTTTTCGCGATATCGGTGGGAACCGGCGCGGCGTTCGGGAATGTACATACGCGTACGCGACTAGACACTTAGACAACTTAACTTAGAGAGACGGTGCGATGTGACTTATGGTATTCGATTCGTTACTAATACACGCGACTCGCGAGTGACTTCATGACGCGAGAACAATCGAACGACTTTTTGTCGAAAAGTCGAAAAGCGCGAGACGCGTTTCGTGAGCGAAAGAATGTTATTACCACAAAGTGTTTGCTATACACCTCGCTGACTGCGTCTCGCGCAGACGTCAGTCACCCCCTCCCGGTCGAGAGCAGACCCGCGACCGGAACACCGCTTTTGTTTTCCCGCCGAAAAACGCGTCTCGCGCCTCCTCGCGTCCGTCTCCTCGAACGCTCCGACTTACGCGGCGACGACAATCTCGGTCTCCGCGATGCGCTCGTAGAGCTCGCGCACCTTGAGGCCGCAGAGCGTCTGGAAGAGGCCGGTGCCGTTGTTGGAGCCGGGGCCGTTCTGGTACTTGAGCATCTGCTGGGTGATCTCGCCGTAGAACTTGGTGGAGGTGTTGGAGAGGTGCGACTCGACGTAGATGAGCTCCTCGAGCTTGTCGAACTGGCCGTCCATCTCGAGCACGGAAACCTCCTCGCCGAAGAAGGTGTCGGGGCCGTAGAAGAACTTGATGCCGGGGTAGGAGCACGTGAGCTTGCGGCCGCAGGGGATCCAGGAGATGGTGGAGCCCTCGTCGAAGAGGTAGGGCGCGTCGAAGTTCTCGACACCCTCCTTCATGATCATGCGCACGCGCAGGATCTTGCCCTCGTTGTCGTCGGGGATGAGCTGCGTGGGGAGCACCTGGATGATGACGTCGGCGTACGCCTTCTGGGGGTCGACGAACGCGTCGAAGTCGGGCTTGCGCGCCTCGATGGAAGCCTTGATGGACTCCAGGGAGTGGCCGCGCTCGGCCATGTCGCGCTGGATCTTCCAGGCGAACTTCACGTCGTCGGAGATGTCGAGGTAGATCTTGAAGTCGAACATCTCGCGCACGCGCTCATCCGCGAAGGGGTGGAGGCCCTCGAGGATCAGGATGTTGGGGGACACAATCTCCTCGGGGGCGTCCATCACGCCGGTGACGTGGTTGTAGATGCGCTTCTGCACGGTCTTGCCCTCCTTGAGGTCCTTGACCTGCTCGTACATGAGGTCTGCGGTGTGAAAGGGGGAACGAGACGGTCAGTCGCGTCCGCGTCGTGGTATGTCGCGAATGAATAATCGGGGTGCCACCTGGCACGCGGATAAGCCCTAGTGTGAAAACGACGGGCGGAGGAGCGTCGCGCGCTCCGCGTCGCGGAGAAAATACCGTAAATCGCGCGTGCGTCCTTCTGGTCCGGTGCGTGGCGCCCGGGCGGTGGTCCGGGCGCATCCGCCCCGCGCGAGGCGCGCGTCGTCGATTGCGCGCGTTCGGGAGTGTGTCGGGAACGTACCGAAATCCTGCTCCGCGAGGTTGAGCGCGGTGAGGCCGGACTTCTTGCGGCCCTCGCGATCGTTCAGGTGGTAGTCATCGAGGCACAGCACGGTGGTCGTGTCGGAGATGAGCGTGTTCGAGTCGGGGTTGCCGCCCTCGGGGGGGGAGGCCTTGCCGCCGAACAGCGAGGTCATGCGGCGCATGAAGGTGGACTTGCCGCAGCCGGAATCGGCGGCGAGGCCGATGATAACCGGACCGTCGCGAGCCGCGCGGGTGACGGTGTTCACGCGAGCAGCGCGGGTCTTCACGGGAGCGCCGAGCTTGGCCTTGGAGCCGAAGGACTTGCGAGCCGCGAGGGGCTGCGCGCAGGCGGCGGACATGGTCATGGTGGTGGCCATCTTTGGTGAAGTCGTGTGTTTGTCGAACGGAGACTGGACGACGCGACGAAGAGTGCGTCGCCGGCCGATCGACCGCGCGATTAAATCGCCTCGCGCCTTCCGATGGCGCTCTCTGGAGCGCTCATTATCCGAGGTGGATTTCTCCCAGGACGACTGGCTCGGGAGTCACCAAAAAACGCAAAAAGCTCCGCGAACGCCGATTCACCGTCCAGTTGGCATTTGGACAACTCCGCGTTCCCGGTTGTTTGTTTCGCTGTCACAGAGCGCGTCGAGAAAGGAAACGGAGATGATCGGCGTTTCAGTCGGTTTTTTTTGCGATTGCGAGGCGCGAAAGACACTTGGCAAACAGTCACAAAAAATACACGAAACACCAAAAATAAAAAGAAAAAGACTCAGCCGCTAGCTATGTCTCCGCCGCGTCTTCTCCGAGCAGCGCGTCGATGACGTCGCTGAGCCCCGCGATGCTCCGAATCACGTGCGTGGGCTGCGCGGCGTCCGGTGGCGCGGGCGTCCCCGCGGGGTTCACCCACACCGACGCGCGGAGCGCCGCGCCGACCCCCCCCTGCGGCGCGAGAGAGACGAGAAAGAAGAGCGACAAACGTCGGGGCGGACGCGTCAGCGGCGCGTTTGCTCGGGACGCGCGAACGAAGAGAAGAGACCCTTAAGGAAACATACGCAGTGACGCGAGAGGGGGACGTCGTTCGGCGATGTCATTCGGCGCAAAATCATTCGGGGACTCGCTCGCGCCGTACCTGTACGTCCGTCGCGAGCGAGTCGCCGACGTGCGCGGCTTCGTGCGGCGCGCACCCCGCGACGCCGCACGCCTTGAGGAAGATGCTTCGCGACGGCTTCTCCTCTCCCCCGCGCAACACCTCCTCCCCCCCCACGATGATCGAGTTTGGGTCCGGGAAGAGCTCGTGCGCGCGCACGGCCGCGAGCTTGTCGCGCTGCACGCGGTGGTGCCCGTTCGTGATCATCACCAGCGCCAAGCCCCGCGCGCGCGCGTGCGCCACAGCCTCTCGCGCGCCCGGAGCGAACACGAGATGCGCCAGCCGGTGGCCGTCGAACGCGGTCTGCGCAGCCTCGCCGGCGGCGGCGACCGCCGCGGCGGCCTGCTCGCCCTCGGAGGGGGGGACCTGCAGCGCGAGCGCGCGCGCCCACAGCGCGCCGCGCCAGGCGCCCACCTCCACCGGGTCCGGGGACGGGTCCCACGGCGTTCGCGAGAACATCGCCCTGAAGTCCGCGAGCAGGCGCGCGCGATCGACGGGACCGGCGGCGAGGCCCCCGCGCTCGGAGAGCGCCGCGGCGGCGGCGGCGGTCGCGGCCTCGAACGCGGGGACATCGTGCTCGCTCGTCGCGCACAACGTGTCGTCGAAGTCCAGAAACACAGCCTTGAGCCCCATCGCGGCGGCGCCCGCGCGCCACGCGACTGGCTTCGCGGCACATCCGACACGCCAGGAAAACGCGTGGAGTCGAGCGACGAACCTTTTCAGGGCGCGTCCGTTTTCGCCGCGGATCACGAAACGCTTCGGAGAAACGACGTCCGTGGGAAGCGCGAAATCGCGCGAAGCGAACGGCGCGCGCCTTCTAAGGGTACGTTCGTGAAAAGTCTACTCGACGCCCTCAAAACTCGTCTCCGCACCCACGCGCGCCCGCCGTTCGTCGAGCCGCGTTCGGAAGTTTTCTCGAACCACTCAGGTGGTTCCTACTCCCAGTCCTCCGCGCGGACGCCCGCGCCGCGCGCGCCGCCGCCCGCGCCGCCGCCCTCCAGGAGCGACGTGACCAGCCCCGCGTTTTGTCGCTTCTCAACCGGCGTTTCTTTCTCGCCGCCGCGCGGCCCGCCTCGCCGGACGGGTCTTTTCGATCGGGCTCCGTCGTCGTCCGCGTACCCCACCACACCCACCATCTGCTGCGTCTCCAGGTCACCCTGCGAGTGCGCTTCACGCCGACGCTTCACGCCGCCGCTCGCGCCGTCGAGACCTCCGCCGTCGTCGCCGCCAGAGCGCCGCGACTGGGAAGGCGTTTTCGACGGAGACGCGAGCGCGTGCGCCCCGAAGACGGCGTCGGGGACCCGGAACCCGTCGCCGACGTCGTCCAGGTTTAGAGTTCCCGCGGAGACCGCGCCGAGTATGCCCGCCGCGACGTCGTCGATCATGTTCGCGGCGAACTGCGAGCCGTCGGGGGGGGCGCGAGCCGCCGCCGCCGCCGCCGGCGCGCGCGCCGCCAGCAGCGGCGAGCGCGCGTCGACGCGCGGCGAAGGCATCGCGCCGCCTCTCCCGCCGGCGTTGCCCCTCCGCGTGCCCCTCTGCGTCTCGGGCGCGGCGTTTTTTTCTTGCGCCGACGCGTGCGTCTTGGGCGTCTTGGGCGTCTTGGGCGTCTTCGGCCGGGCGGGCTTCGCGCGCGCGGACGACGCGGGACGACGCGCGGGCGCGCGCGCCGGCGCCGGCGTCGTCGCCGGCGGCGGCGGCGCGGGAACGTCTTTTTCCGCGACGGCCACCGCCGTCTTTGCGGGCTGAGACACCTGGAGCACCGCCGAGAGACTCGCGCGCGCGGTCGCACTTCCCACCTGGTGCGCCGCGCCGCGCTGGCGCTGCGACGCGCGCGGACGCTGCGAGTCCGGAAAGTTCGCGGCGCCGTCGCGGGTCTCCGGCGCCGAACACGAAGGCGCGTCTTCGGCGTCGGCGTCCTCGCTCTTCCCGCCAGAGCCGGACCCGCCGGGCGCCTCCGTCTCGTCGTCCGGCTCCGGCGGCGGTGGCGATGGCGGCGGCGGCGCGAAGCCCGCCTCGTCGACGCGCTCGCCCGCGGCGACGCACGCGTGCAGCCACTCGACGGTCACGACGTGGATCCCCCAGCTCACCGCCGCGGTGTACTTGGCGCCCTCCGCGGCGGGCGCGACGAGGTGCGTGTTTTTGTTTCGGCCCAGCCTGTCCGTGTACCGCGCGCCGAGCAGGTGGCACAGCATGTGCACGGACGCCTTGATCCGCTCGTCGTACGTCGACGTGCTGATGCGCAGGCTCTGCATCGAAGGCAGAGGCGCGTCGCACGGCAAAGGCCTGTACGCGGGGTTGGCCACCGGCGCGCTTTTCGCGCGGTTCCCGGCGGGCTCCGTGAGTTCCACGACGCGCTCCTGTTGCACGCACGTCTCCAGCCAGTGGC
>ENA-OUOG01000049-OUOG01000049.1-marine-metagenome-genome-assembly--contig:-NODE-49-length-127738-cov-4.822608_pt1 | contig 127738 bp, 125 predicted proteins | sample MGYA00248635_ERZ508505 | MGnify/ENA primary metagenome ERZ508505 (study PRJEB26176, sample SAMN06267871) | marine metagenome | isolation source: Saanich Inlet, British Columbia, Canada | place: Pacific... | reverse complement strand
CCTCCAGGAATCGAACCAGGGACACAAGGATTTTCAGTCCTTTGCTCTACCAACTGAGCTAAGGCACCAGTTGCTTCATAACTAAAGCGGATGCAAATATAAATTCATTTTTAGTTTTACCAAAAAGAAAATAACAAAATTTGATTTTATAAATTTGTGCTTTTGCAAAAGCCTATGAATCTTATTGTTGATGTTGGAAATACCTTCGTGAAATTTGCCGTATTTGAAAAAAATGAGCTTCTTTGGAAAGATGCTTTTGAACTTTCGGCAATACGAGAAGCGTATAAAGCTCTTAGAATAAAATTTCCGAGGCTTAAGAGTATTATTGTTTCTTCTGTAGGAAAGCTTGGTAAGCAGGATATTAATTATTTTAAAAAAGATTTAAAGTTATTGGAGCTCAATTCCAAAACTAAAGTTCCTTTTATAAACAGATACAAAACACCAGAAACACTGGGTGTAGATAGGATTGCTCTGGTCAGTGCTTCGGTATTAAAATTCCCAAAAGTAAATGCGCTCATTATAGATGCTGGAACTTGCATTACTTATGATTTTGTAACAAGCAAAAACGAATATCTTGGAGGTGCTATTTCTCCCGGGATAAGGCTTCGATATAAAACATTAAATAATTTAACAGCCAACCTTCCGATATTAGATACAGAAAAGCCAAAAGACATTACTGGGAGTAGTACAGAAATGTCTATTCATTCGGGTGTTATAAATGGCATAATTAAAGAAATTGACGGTGTAATTGCGGAATATCAAGAAAAATACCCAGATTTAACAGTTATTTTAACAGGAGGAGACACCAAATTTTTGTCAAACCAATTAAAAAATAGCATATTTGCGAACTCGAATTTTCTGTTAGAAGGTTTGAACTTTATATTAGAATTCAATTCAAAATAATGATTAAAAAATTTATTGTAATACTCATTACAATTATAAGTTGTCAAACATTTGCGCAGCAAGGTACCGCATCTCCTTATTCTTTTTATGGTATTGGTAGTTTAAAATTTAGAGGAACTGTAGAGAATTTAGGAATGGGTGGTATAGGTTCTTATATAGATAGTCTGCATATAAACTTAAGAAATCCGGCTTCTTATGCTGGTAGAAGTTTAAGTGCTAAACCCTATAATGGAGAAAGTAGACCTGTAAAATTCTCGGTAGCTGGTTCATTTAGTAGTATTGGTTTAAATAGTAATACAGAATCACAAAATGTAAATACTTCTACTTTTGATTATGTAGCAGTGTCTATTCCTTTAGGGAAATTTGGAGCAGGATTTGGTTTATTGCCATTTACTTCTGTCGGATATAAGCTTCAAGATATTAATCCGATAGATAATAGGATTGATTATAGATACGAGGGAGAAGGGGGGCTTAACAAAGCTTTTTTTAGCTTAGGTTATTTAGTTAATGATAATATTTCAGTGGGAGTTGATGCAAATTATAATTTCGGTAGAACTGAGAATAGTGCAATACAGTTTTTGTACGATAATAATGGAAATCTGGTACAACTTGCAACTAGAGAAAATAATCTATCAGATTTAAGTGGTTTAAACTTTAATCTTGGAGCAGCATATAAAGGAAAAATTACAGATAAATTGGAGTTATCTGCGACAGCAACCTATGCTCCAGAGAGCAATTTAAGCTCTATCAATAATCGTTCTATTTCTACAGTTATTGTATCTACTCTCGGAGATGAGATTGTACAAAACACATTAGATGTAGATTTAACGACCAGTGGATTAGAAGAAACAGATTTAACCTTGCCATCTAGATTAGCTATTGGTGCAGGGATTGGTCAGGCGTCAAAATGGTTTATTGGAGCAGAGTATGTTGCTCAGAATACCAGTGCTTTTGATAATCCCTTGGTAAGTTCTACAACTGGCAATACAGCTTTTGAAGATGCATCTTCGTTTGCAATCGGAGGGTTTTATTTACCAAGCTACAGATCATTGTCAAGTTACTTTAAACGTGTAACTTACAGGGCTGGGATGAGGTTTGAAAACACAGGGCTAGTTATAAATGACGAATCAATTAAAGAGTTTGGCATATCTTTTGGTCTAGGTTTACCAATAGGACCACAAACTGGTGTGTTTTCCGAAATAAACTTAGGTTTGGAATACGGACAAAGAGGAACAAAGAATAATAATTTAATACAAGAGAACTTTTTTAATTTCAATATCAGTCTATCCTTAAGTGATAGGTGGTTCCAGAAAAGAAAATATAACTAACAAAAATTTAGAAGATGAAAACGAAAATTACATTACTACTCATTGCTTTAGTTTTTGGCTTTAATGGTTTCGGTCAGCAAGATGAAGAGTGTATGAATAACTTATCTATTTTTAGTTCTTATGCTAAAAATAAAAAGTATGATGAAGCATATGAACCATGGATGAAAGTAAGAAATAAGTGTCCTAAATTTAACAGGAATATTTATGTTGCTGGTGAGAAAATTTTAGAGCATAAAATTAAAAACAGTACAGGAACAGAGCAATTAAATTTTATTAAAGATTTAATTACAGTTTACGAAAAGCACAATGAGTTTTACGCTTCAAAATTTCCTACTGGAAAAATGGCATACGAGATAGGTAATTTATCCTATAAGTATAGAACTCAATTAGGTTTGTCTGATGAGCAGCTTTATGAACTTTTTGATAAAGGCTACAAACAAGATTTAAAGAACTTTAAAGATGCTAAAGCATTATATACTTATTTTTCTTTAAAGGTCGATATGTACGATAAAGGGGCAAAAAGCACTAACGATGCGCAAGAGTTGTTTGATAAATACGATGATGTAAACGACAAGATAGAAACTGAGGTTGGGATAGCTTCTGAGGGTCTAAACAAGTTAATTCAAAAAGAAGAAGCTGGGACTGCACTCGCGTCAAAAGAATTGAGATTCAAAAAGTTTTACCAGCAAACATTGAATGCTTACGATCAGATTTCTGGTAGTATGGATACCAAAATTGGAGACAGAGCAACTTGTGAAGTTTTAATTCCATTGTATCAAAAGAATTTTGAAGAAAATAAAAACGACAAAAAGTGGTTGCAACGTGCCATGAACAAAATGTACGCTAAAGAATGTACTGATGATCCAATGTTTATCAAAGTTGTACAGCAAAAAAATGCTATAGAACCTAATGCCGATACAGCATATTACTTAGGTGTCCTTAAAGAAAAAGAAGGTAAATCAGCTGAGGCTGAGAAATACTATAAACAGTCTATGGATTTGCAAGTAGATCCATTGAAAAAATGGAGATTGGTTTATCGACTTGCCGAGCAGAACAGAAAGAAAGGAGCTTACGGTAAGGCAAGACAATTATATAGAGATGCACTGCAGTTAAATCCTTCTAATGGAACACCATATTTAAGAATTGCTACAATGTACGCAAGTAGTGCTAATAGCTGTGGTGATAGTGTTTTTAATAAAAGAGCCGTATATTGGTTAGCAGCAGCAGAAGCCAGAAAAGCTGGAAAGGTAGATGGTAGACTTAAAAAGTCAGCAGCTCAATATGCTGCAAACTATGAAGCAAAGGCTCCAGACAAGAGTATGATTTTTAGTGAAGGCAATTCTGGTCAGTCTATTAAAATAGGATGTTGGATTGGAGCTTCAGTTAGAGTACCATAATGAAAGTGAATAGAAAAAAATCACATATAATTTTTAATACAGTCATAGCTTTTGCTTTGGCTGTATTTTTTTCATGTAAAAACGACTTCAATGATGTTCAGCAAGTTGGCGTACTTCAAAATGAACCTATTGGTGTTGCAGATACGATAAATCTTAAGTACACAGATTCGTTTCAATTAAGAGCAAATTTGTTAAGTCCTAAAATGTTAGATTATTCAAATCGAGATTTTATGTTTTCTGAGTTTCCTAAAGGTATAGAACTCATTATATATGATAACGATGGTAATAAAAGTAAGATTTTTGCAGACTACGCTATCGTTTACAATGAAACTGATCTTATAGATTTACGTGGCAATGTCATTTTAGCAACCCATAAGAAAGACTCCCTATTCACGTCTCAAATGTATTTTAACGAAAAGAAAGAATGGATTTTCACCAATGAAGCTGTGAGACTTGTAAGTGAAGGTAATGATGTTAATGGCATTGGTTTTGACTCTGATCGTAATTTTGAAGAATACGAAATGTTAGGCGCAGCTGGAGATATCGAAGTCAATAATTAGTTACATTTGTACCATAATTTATTGATGATGATAAAAGCACTTAAAATTTTTCAATACGCCTATATAATATTTGCTGTCCTCTTTGCTTGGGATGCTATTACAAATTGGTCAATAGACAGAAATCGTAGTTATATTTCTATTTTGTTTGCAGCTCTAGCTGTATTTATGTTTTTCTTCCGTAAGCGTTTTAGAAGAAAATTTGAAGACCAAGGCAAACCATAAATTATGACGCTTGATGCTGCAATTATAATTAGTTCCCTTTTGCTATCCGCTTTTTTCTCAGGAATGGAGATTGCATATGTGTCTTCTAATAAAATTCATATTGAGTTAGAAAAAAAACAAGGTGATTTTTTAGGAAAACTCTTATCTAGATTAACAGCAAAACCCTCAAAATTTATAACCACAATGCTTATTGGTAACAATATAGCATTAGTGATTTATGGATTTAAAATGGGTGATGTCTTAGTGCGCTGGTTTCAAGGTTTTTCACCTTCAGATTATAATATTTTAAATTATTTGCTCAGTGATTTACAACTGCTGTCACAAACAGTTATTTCTACAGCAATTATCTTGTTAACTGCTGAGTTTTTACCAAAAGTTTTCTTTCAAATTTACTCTAATACACTCTTAAAGTTTTTTGCATTACCGGCTTACCTATTTTACCTAATATTTTCTGTAATTTCAGAATTTGTGATTTGGATATCAGACTTGGTTTTAAAAACAGTCTTTAAAACAGAAGGTGATGCAGTAGAATTGGCATTAACAAAAGTGGAACTAGGTAATTTTATCACTGAACAGATGGAGTCTGTTGAGGCGCATGATGAGGTGGATAGTGAGATTCAAATATTTCAGAATGCTTTAGAATTTACAGAGGTTAAAGCACGTGAAGTCATGGTGCCAAGAACTGAAATTACTGCGATAGATATATCTGAGTCTATTGAAAATTTAAGCCAATTATTTATAGAAACGGGCTATACTAAAATTTTGATTTATAAAGATTCTATTGATGATATTTTGGGTTATGTGCATTCTTTTGAATTATTTAAGAAACCAAAAACCATAAAATCTATAGTGATACCAGTGGTATTTGTGCCTGAAACAATTTTAATTAAAGATGTGCTCAATTTGCTTACAAAAAAACGAAAAAGTATTGCCGTGGTTATTGATGAATACGGTGGTACATCTGGAGTTATGACCGTAGAAGATATTATTGAAGAACTCTTTGGAGAGATTGAAGATGAGCATGATAGTGCAGAGTTAACAGAGGAGCAACTTTCAGAAAATGCTTTTAATTTATCGGCTAGGCTAGAAGTAGATTACTTGAATGAGACTTATAAATTAAACCTGCCAGAAGGAGATTCTTATGAGACTTTAGGAGGTTTAATTGTAAATCATACCCAAGATATCCCAAAGTTAGAAGAGACTATCAGAATAGAAAATTTTAGATTCACCATAACAGAAGTCTCTTCAACAAAAATAGATAGTGTGCATCTTAAAATAATGCCAGAAGATTAATCTGTTTTGATTACTTAAAAAAGACGATACATCCTTTTATTATTTGGTATAAAATGTTATTTTCGCACACTTAATTTTAACAACCTATATACCATAAAATGGCAGTTTTAAATAAAATCAGACAACGTTCTCTTGTATTAATTTTGGTGATTGCAATGGCATTATTTGCTTTTGTGATTGGAGATGTTTTTAGAAATGCAGACGGATTTACAGGCTCACAAGATATTGTGGCAACAATTAATGGCGAAGATATTAACAGAGAGCCTTTTATGTTTGCTGTTCAAAACATGCAACAACGTATGGGACCAAATGCCTCAGAGACTCAAGTGAAAAATAACGTTTATAACCAAGAGTTAAGACGTATTATCATGAGTACTGAGTTCGAAAAATTAGGACTTTCTGTAGAAAAAGATAAGATGCGTGATTTACTAGCAAATAGCTTTGGTAGTTATCCTGAATTTCAAAATCAAGATAGTATTTTTGATGTCAATAAGCTTAATGCATTTATTGCAAATCTTAAGGATATTCAGCCGCAAGGCGCACCATTGAGTAACTTCACCATCAATTATGCACAGTGGACAAATAATGAGCAGTCATTGGCTAACAATGCTTTGACTCAACAATATTACAATTTAATTAAAGCTGGTGTTAATGCCACTCAAACAGAGGCAGAAGATGATTACATGGGAGATTCTCAAACAATAGATTTGAAATATCTTCAAGTACCATATACTTCTATTGCGGATAGTTTGGTGACAGTGAAAACTTCTGACATAAAATCTTATTTACAGGCAAACAAAGATAAATATCAGGCAGATGCAACGAGAGAAATTCTTTTTGTAGAATTTAGAGAAGACGCTTCTGCTGAAGATGAAGACGCTTTTAAAGCTGAAATATTAGGTTTAAGAAGTGACAAAGTTGAATTCAATGAAACAACAAAAAGTACAGATACAATATTAGGATTTGATAAGACAACCAATATCGAGAATTTTGTAAATTCTAATTCAGATATTAAGTATAACAGTGCTTACTTAAGAGCATCAGAATTGGGTGCGGCTAAAGATAGTTTAATCAATGCTAAAGTTGGGTCATATTATGGGCCATACAAAGATGCAGGATACTACAAGTATTCAAAAGTATTAGATAAAGCTAGCAAGCCAGATTCAGTTAAGGTACGTCATATATTAATCCCTTACGCAGGTGCTAGTAGTGCAGGTCCTGATGTAACAAAAACACCAGAAGAGGCTAAGGCTACAGGCGATAGTATTTACGCGGTAATAAAAAGCAATCGTTCAAAATTTGTAGACTTATTAGAATTATCATCGGATAAGGTAAGTAATGAAAAAGAAGGAGTTATTGAATTTGCTTACAATCAAGGTTTTGCCCCTGAGTTTAAAACGTATTCTTTTGATAATAAGAAAGGCGACATGGATGTCGTTGAAACTAGTTTTGGATTTCACTTTGTAGAAATTTTAGATCAAACAGCGTTTAGTAATACTGTGAAATTGGCAACTGTGGCACGTAAGATAGAAGCTTCAGAAAAGACAATCGACGATGTGTTTAATGCAAAGCAGAAATTTGAAATAGCTGCTGAGACAGGTGATTTTAGAGAATTAGCACAAGAGCGTAATTTAAGTGTAAAGCCAGTAACTTTCAAAGAACTTGACGAAAACATACCTGGACTTGGTAGCCAAAGGCAAGTAGTACGTTGGGCATTTGGTGAAGATACTGAAGTAGGAGATTATAAAAGTTTCCCGGTTTCTGGCGTTGGATTTATAGTAGCACAACTGGTTGATGTGAATGAAGAAGGATTAATGTCTGTTAAAAACGCATCTGCAGCAGTACGTCTTGAGGTTATAAAGCAAAAGAAAGCAGAAATGATACGTCAAAAGTTGACATCTGGGACTTTAGAAGAAATGGCAGCTGCTCAAAGCCAAACAGTAAGAACCGCAAGTGGAGTTAACTTTAAAAGTACAAGTCTATCGGGTGCAGGTACAGAGCCAAAAGTAATTGGCGCGGCATTTGGAATTAAAGAAGGTCAACTGTCTAAACCAATCGATGGTGTTAATGGAGTTTACGTAGTTGAGGTAACTAAAGTTAATGAAGCAACAAAGCTTGATAATTATGCTGCTATAATAGCGCGCCTAAGCAACTTACGTAAAAATGCTGCTCAAGGGAAAGTCTATTCGGCATTAGAAGCTGCTGCTGAGATTGAGGATAATAGAGCAAAAACAGTATACTAAATAGGTAACTTGTTAATTGATATATAAAAAAGCTTTACAGTAATGTAAAGCTTTTTTTATGCCTTTATCATATCGGAATACTTAATAACAGTATCATAACCTTTAGAATTGAAATAGGCTGAAGGGTCTATCTCAGAGGTAACCATTACAAAATCACCACCCCAAGCTCCAAGACTTTTTACAGCGCCATTAAAATCTGTAAAACGTTTTTCCTTTATTGGTCTTTGATTAATAATTTCTGAAATAATATGTTCGTGTTCTTCGATGAGCATTTCAAAATCAGTAAGATTATCACTCAAAATTATTCTTTCTGTAATCCCATTTATAGATAAAATAGGAGAAGTTAAATTGCCTTTATACCTTCTGTAATTCGCAATACCGTCTCTACTGTTTTGTTTCTGATTTAAGTAAACAAAATAGATGTAATCTTTAAAAACGGGATCAAAATTTACTTCTTTTATTTGCGGGGTTTTGTTTATGAGTTGGTAAGCGATTGGATTATCATATTGAGCACAGGCAATATCATATCCACTACCTCCAAAAGTCAGTTCTAGTAGTTTATAAGCATCAATATTTGCCCAATTGGCTATATTGTTTATTAATGTAGAAGAGGTTCCTAATCCCCAAGCTCTATTGAAGTTTTGAGTGGTTTTAATTTTAAATCCATGTGTAGTTAGCAAAGAAGGATTTAAATCATGTACGCTTTTGAGTATTTGGATAAGGCGCTGTGTAATTTCGTTTTTCGAAGAAAAATCACTTTTTAGAATCGTCTCAATAGAAAGCTTATCAGTAAACCAAATGTTATTGTTTTCATCATAACTTTCCCAGTAAATATTTGCATTGTCAGTTGGAGTAATATAAAGTTGTTGACCATATTTTGTTGGAAGCGCCAATGATTTTGCACCATCTAACACCAAGTATTCTCCTGTGAGTAAAAGTTTGCCGTTACTATTGAAGTTTTTCATAAGCTAACTTCTTAATTTTTCAATGGCCGATACAACTGCACTATGTGTCACAGTGTTTGTTTTAAAATGCGAAATGAGTTCTTTTTTCTCAATATCTGTGGCTTCAAACTGATTTAAGATATTCATCAAATGCATTTTCATATGGCCTTGTTGAATCCCAGTTGTTGTTAACGATTTTAATGCAGCAAAATTTTGAGCTAAACCTGCAACAGCCACGATTTTCATTAAGTCTTTTGCAGATGGTTTTCCTAACATTTGTAATGCAAACTTCACAAGTGGATGTAAACTGGTTAATCCTCCAACTGTACCAAGCGCCAACGGAATTTCTAACCAAAAGCGAAATCGATTATTTTCAATGTGGCAATGTGTAAGACTAGAATATTTCCCATCTTTTGAAGCGTAAGCATGAACACCTGCTTCTACGGCACGAAAGTCGTTTCCTGTAGCTAGCACAACAGCATCGATACCATTCATTATGCCTTTATTGTGGGTTACTGCGCGGTGTGGTTCTACTTCGGCTATAGAAACTGCCTGTTTGAAATTTTCTGCAAACTGGTCTGGGTTAGGAATATCTTTGTCTTTTAAATCTTCAATACTGCAATTGACTTCTGCTCTAACTACACAATCTGGAACATAATTAGATAATATACTCATCACTACATTGAGATGTTTAATATTATGTTTTTCAGCTTCAGTTTTAAATGTTTCAGCAAATTGCTCCAAGCATGAGTTGATGAAGTTGGCACCCATGGCATCTAGGGTTTCAAAAGTTGCATGAAGTTGGTAATAATCGTTTAACTCATCGGTTTTATCTCTTAATTCAATATCTAAAATCCCGCCCCCACGACGCTCCATATTTTTTGTAATAGGCGACGCTTCAGTTATTAATTGAGGCTTAATAATTTTAAAATAATAGTATAGGTCTGCTTTGTTTCCGGAATACGTAAAATGCACCTGACCTATCTTAGTTGTAGAAATGACTACGGCTTTAAAACCACCTCTGTCCAACCAAAATTTTGCGGCTTTACTAGCTGCAGCCACAACAGAACTTTCTTCAATTGCCATGGGTATGGTATACATGGCATTATTGATTTTAAAGTTTGGAGCAACACCAAGCGGAAGATAGAAGTTGGTAATGGTATTTTCTATAAACTCATCGTGTAATTTTTGGAGTTTTTCATCAGAATTCCAATACTGTAGAACCACTTTCTTTGCTGCTTCGTCATTGTTAAAATAGGTTTCTAGTAACCAGTCTATTTTCTGTTGTTTTAACAATTTTGAGAATCCTGAAATGGTATTTTGTTGCATTACAATTAAGTTTGAATTGCAAAGATACTAGGATTGCTAGAATATGTATTCAATGTTTTTGAATATTGCCGATTTCATGTTAATAAATAGGGTTTTTTGCATATTTTTTAGTAAACTTGGCATTGCTTTAACAAATTAGAAAGATTAATGAAGTACACACGTTTATTCGCCATTATTGGCTTTTTGGTTACCACTTTTGTAATCGCGCAAGATAAAGAGATTAGCTTAGAAGAAATTTGGGATGGAACTTTTAGAACAGAAGGGATGCAAGCCCTTCATTCCATGAATAATGGCAAAGAATATTCGGTTTTAAATTTCGATAGAACTAAGAGAACGGCTTCAATTGATATTTATGATTACAAGACTTTAGAGAAAGTAAAAACGCTTGTTAATTCTTCAGAAATAGAGAATATTCAAGCTTTTTTTGATTATAGTTTTAGCAAAGACGAGTCTAAAATTTTATTAACTACTAAGTCAAAACCTGTATTTAGACGCTCTACATTAGGTGAATATTATATTTACGACACAAATTCTAAAGCGCTTACAAAGTTGAGCGACAATTTGGTACAAGAGCCTACATTTTCTCCAGATGGATCTAAAGTAGCTTACGGTTTTCAGAATAATTTATACGTGAAAGATTTAGTTACTGGAGATACCAGGCAATTTACGTTTGATGGAGAAAAAAACAGCATCATTAATGGTATAACCGATTGGGTTTATGAAGAAGAATTTAGTTTTGTGCGTGCTTTTGATTGGAATGCAGATGGCGATAAAATTGCTTTTATTCGTTTTGATGAGACCGAAGTTCCAGAGTTTTCTATGGATGTTTTTGGTTCAGGTTTATACCAAACACAGCAAGTTTTTAAATATCCAAAAGCTGGTGAAGCCAACTCAAAAGTATCATTGCACTTGTATGATTTAAAAACAGAAAAAGTTTCTGAATTAAAAGTAGATAAGCGCTATGAAGATTTTTATATCCCTAGGTTAAAATGGACTAACAATGCAGATGTTTTAAGTGTACAGTACATGAATCGTCATCAAAATGAATTGGATTTATGGATGATTGATGCTGTAAAAAGAACTTCGACATTAGCTCTAGCAGAAACAGATACCGCTTATATTGATGTGACATTTAATCTGACATTCTTAAAGGATAATAGTTTTATTTGGACCAGTGAGAAGGACGGTTATAATCACATTTATCATTACAACATAAACGGTCAATTAATCAAACAGGTAACGGATGGAGACTGGGAAGTGACACGTTATTATGGTTTTGATGAAGATTCCAAGACGGTATATTATCAATCTGTAGAGAATGGTTCAATAAACAGAGATGTGTATTCCATAAAGCTAAATGGAAAGGATAAAAAACAATTAACTAAACGTGATGGCACTAACAGCGCTTCATTTAGTGCAGATTTTTCGTATTTTATAAATACCCATTCTAGTGCGTCATCTCCACAAGAATATACCTTAAACGATTCTAAATCGGGGCGATTAATAAAAAGTATAAAAGATAACGATAAACTAGCTGCTAAGGTTGGAGATTATAAGATTTCTAAAAAGGAGTTTAGCACAATTTCTGTAAATGGAAATGACCTTAATATGTGGATGATAAAACCAGCAGATTTTGATGAAAATAAAAAATATCCACTGTTTATGTACCAATATTCTGGCCCAGGTTCTCAGCAAGTGGCAAACCGTTGGAATGGCAGTAATGACTACTGGTACCAACATCTTGCGCAACAAGGTTATATTGTGGCTTGTGTTGACGGAAGAGGAACAGGCTTTAAGGGTGCAGCATTTAAAAAAGTAACCCAAAATGAATTGGGTAAATATGAGGTCGAAGATCAAATTGAAGCAGCAAAACAATTGGGTGCTCTGTCTTACATTGATGAAACTCGGATTGGTATTTGGGGTTGGAGTTATGGAGGTTTTATGAGTAGTAACGCTTTGTTTAAAGGTAATGATGTATTTAAAATGGCTATAGCTGTTGCTCCTGTAACAAGCTGGCGTTTTTATGACACCGTTTATACAGAACGTTACATGACAACACCGCAAGAAAACCCGAGTGGATACGACGAAAATTCACCTATTAATCATGTAGATAAGCTTAAAGGAGATTTTCTGCTAATCCATGGGTCAGGTGATGATAATGTACATCTGCAGAATACCATGCGTATGGTAGAAGCTCTAGTGCAAGCCAATAAGCAGTTTGACTGGATGGTTTATCCAGATAAAAACCATGGCATATATGGAGGAAATACAAGGTTGCACTTGTATACCAAAATGACAGATTTTATTCATAAAACTTTAGGTGATAAGCGTCAAAAGGAAGAGAATAAGAAGGAAGTAAAATCGAAGATTAAAGGATAAACTAACTAAATTAATTATAATGACAAATCACAAAGAGCCACAAATGTTTGGGCACCCTAAGGGATTATTTTATCTCTTTTTTGCAGAATTATGGGAGCGTTTCAGTTTTTATGGAATGCGCGCATTACTGACGCTATACATGGTTCAGGAAATTTTTAAAGCTTTAGCAGAAAGAGATGCTGCAACCGCTGTAGTTTATGCTTCTTACGGTTCTTTAGTATATGCCTCAACTGTAATTGGCGGTCAGATATCTGATAAAATTTTAGGAATGAGAAGTTCTATCTTTTTAGGAGGTATTTTAATGGCAGTTGGTCATTTTGTTTTAGCAATAGAGAATAATATTGCCTTTTTTGTGGCATTAGCCTTTATTGTTGTAGGCAATGGCTTTTTCAAACCTAATATATCAACTTTTGTAGGGTCACTTTATGAAGATGGAGATGTAAGGAAGGATTCTGGATTTACAATTTTTTATATGGGCATTAACATTGGTGGTTTTGTTGCACCTTTGTTATGTGGTTGGCTTGCTGCTAAGTATGGTTGGCATTATGGTTTTGGACTCGCAGGTATTGGAATGTTAACAGGCCTTATTTTCTTTTGGAGCGGTATAAAGAAAAATGTTTTTGGAGAACGAGGCTTACCTCCAAATACAGCTGTTTATGAAAAGAAAGTTTTAGGAATACCTCAAAAGAATTTGATTCCAATACTTTCTGTATTGGCAGTGCCTGTTATTGCGTATGTACTTTCTCAGTATAAGGCAATTGCTGAAGGTAGTTTTCTTGGGGAAGAGACAATCGTAAGTCTTATCTTTAAGTTGATTGGTGTTGCAGTTCTTATTTACTTGGGCAATATTATGATAAAAGCAACAAGTGATGAGCGTAAAAAATTATTCATGGCTGTACTGATTACTTTTTTTATGACCATGTTCTGGGGATTTCATGAGCTTTCGGGAAGTGTAATTACTTTGTTTGCCGAAAGAAATGTGAATCTAACTATGATTAATGCCAGTCAAACAAATGCACTAAACTCTATGTTTATAATAATTTTGGCAATCCCAATCTCTTTGCTTTGGTCATATTTGGCAAAAAAGAATCTTAACCCAAGAACACCATACAAATTTGGATTGGGTCTGGTTTTGGCAGGTTTAAGTTTCTACATTCTTGCTTTAAGTGGAGGAAGTGCTGATGAAAATGGTATGGTGCCTTTCGCTTATTTATTCATAATGTATTTAGTAATTTCAATAGGCGAACTTTTTATGTCGCCAGTTGGATTATCAAAAATAACTGATTTATCACCAAAACGAATTGTAGCATTTATGATGGGTATTTGGTTCCTGTCATCTGCATATGCATTTCAGATTGTAGGGTTTATATCCAAACAATTAGCGGTTGAAAGTACAGATGTGAATGTTGGAGGATTACAGACATTAGAAATATATACAGACGGATTTGGTTTGATAGCAAAGTATGCACTGGGTGCAGGTTTAATTATATTATTATTTTCTCCTTTAATGAAGAAACTAATGGGTAAAATACATTAATACTATGAATACAGATATAGAAAATCTTTTTAAAGATAAAGTTATTGGTCATCCTGCAGGGTTGTTTGTATTGTTCTTTACTGAAATGTGGGAGCGTTTCTCATTTTATGGAATGCGTATTTTATTGGTGCTGTTTTTAACCGCACCATTCGCTAGTGATAATCCGGGTTGGGAATGGCCAAGAGAACATGCGTTAGCCTTAATTGGAACATATGCTTCTCTACTTTATTTAACACCGATTATAGGTGGATGGGTAGCAGATAAGATTACTGGCTATAGAATGGCAGTTGTTATAGGTTGTATTGTAATGACTTTAGGTCATGCCTCCATGGCTCTAGAAACAACGGCTACATTTTATTTAGGATTAGCATTGTTAGTTATTGGGACAGGCTTTTTTAAGCCAAATATTACTTCTATTATTTCAGAAATGTATAAAGGGAAGGAGTCAAAAAAGGATGGTGCTTACACTATTTTTTATATGGGTGTTAATGCAGGTGCATTTTTTGGAATGATGCTATGTGGTTATTTAGCAGAGAACTTTGGATGGTCTTGGGGATTTGGTTTAGCAGGGATATTTATGATGTTGGGAATGTTACAATTTTGGTTAGCAGGTCCTTTGTTTGGCAAAATTGGGGCTAAACCGAGCCTAGTACATGAAGTTGAGTTGCCTCAGAATATAAATGAAGAAAGTCCTCAGTTAAATGAAGAGGTAGTAGCTGAAACTAAATTAAATCCATTTACACGTTTTGATAAATTGCTTATTGTTTTGTCTACTGTAGGAGGCTTATTGTATTTGTTTAATGATCCATTAGAGAAAATTGGAGGTACAAATCTATTACCTTTTGAAGCACTTGGGTTAACAGGTTCTAATTTAGTTGTTCTTGGAGCTTTAGTCTTATTTTTAATACTTTTAGTCACTAGAATAGCAAGGTATATACCAATCGTTAGAGATAGAATTATTGCAGTATCCATATTTGGATTATTTACCGTCTTTTTCTTTGCTTTTTTTGAGCAATCTCTGGGTTCTATGACTCTATTTGCAAGAGATTATACAGATAGAGAATTAGTAGGTTCTTCAGCTACAATTTTCAAAATAGTAGATGCTTTGCTTACAACGGTGCCATTAATTATAATTACTTGGGTACTTTATTTGCTTTCAAAGAAAACATATAACAGAATAGCTGCTTCTAATATTATTTTGGCACTCGCATTTCTTGGGATTTGGGGTTTAGTGATATACAGATTGTATGATAAATTTATAAACCCTACTTTAGAGATTGATGCTACCTGGTTTGGTATTTTGAACTCATTTTTTATCATTAGTTTAGCTCCTTTCTTTTCGAAATGGTGGGAAAGTAAATACAATCCTAGCGCTGCAATGAAGTATGGTTTAGGCTTAATTCTTCTCGGTTTAGGGTTTGCAATTCTTTCTTATGGAGCCTCGGATATTCCATCTGGAGCCAAAACTGCTTCTGTTAGTATCATTTTCCTAATATTGGCCTATCTTTTTCATACCATGGGAGAACTATGTTTATCACCTGTAGGATTATCTTACCTAAGTAAATTGGTGCCTGCAAGAATGATAGGCTTTATGTTTGGAGTTTGGTATTTAGCCATTGCTGTAGGTCAAAAAGCTGCTGGTACTATGGGAGGTATGATTGATAAAATATCGGAACAGTATTCTCTAGGAACATTTTTTCTAATTTTTACTTTAATCCCAATAGGAGTGGGTTTAATTTCAATTTTATTAAATCCAATTTTGAAAAAGTTAATGCACGGTGTAAGATAAACAACGTTAAATAACATATAATAAGCCATCAAAATACAGTAATTACTGTAAGTTTGGTCTAGAAATTGCTACATAAGATATATGATAAAAAAGATAGTATTTGGAGCGTTTATATTGCTGTTAGGAATTAACGCTTATGCACAAGAAATTAATTGGGTGACTTTTGAAGAGGCTGTAGCACTTCAGAAGAAAATCCCAAAGAAGATTATGATGGACGTTTATACCAATTGGTGTGGCCCATGTAAGATGTTAGACATAAATACCTTCAAGAATAAAGATGTCGTAGCTTATGTCAATAAAAATTATTATGCTGTAAAGTTTAATGCAGAAGGTAATTCTGAGGTAGCTTATAAAGATAAGTTGTTTAAAAATCCAGGGTACGATCCAGAAAAAGCGAGTAGAAGAAATAGCTCTCATGAATTTACACGTTTTTTACAAGTGAGAGCATATCCTACAATAGCTTTTTTTGATGAAGAGTTAAAACTTATTGCGCCAATAACAGGTTATCAAAGACCACAACAATTAGAATTATATTTAAAGCTTTTTAAAGATGATGGCTATAAAAAAATGACGTCTCAAGAGCAGTTTAACGCTTACTATAAAGCATTTAAACCTGCTTTCTCTGAAAGTAAATAGAAACTATTTTAATAATATATAAGCTCCCTTTTCATACGTACTATGGAAAGGGATTTTTTTTTGGATACAGGTTTGTTTCCAACGTATTAAGTAAGACTTATAATTACTAGCATCTGCAATGATTTGTTTTGGTTTTATTGAATCAATAAGTCTATTGAGATTTACTCTAGGAGAATTACTAAGAAGTATGTAGTGGGGTTTTAGTTGCTTGGTGTTATATATGCCAAGACTATCTACAACCAAGATAGAGGTGTTTTTAAATACATATACAGATTTTAAACTATCTAAAGTTTTGTGGCTTATAGAGTGACCTATGGCATAATTTTTAATGATACTATTTTCTAATAGTGTTGTGTCTAAATTTGAATACAGCTTAACATGTCTATTAGATTTATGACCGATAAGTGTACTTCTATTTTTATTAAAAATTACAAATTCAGATGTACTGTTTTTATATTTACTATAAATTAAGGTAGACGAAAAAATAAATAAACTTACCAACATATAAATTATGGATTTATAGCTTTTAGCTTTCCAAAGATATAGTCCGCATAATATCATAAAATAACAAGCTAAAACATAGTATAAGTTAAAAGGAATGTCTCTGAACAGAAAGGATTCAAATTTAGCAATCCAAGCAATAAAACCATTGAGGCTATCAATAATAAAGCTGAAGATCTCTACAATAAAGTCGGGTACGCTGTTAAGCAATGCTAGAGCAATGACTAAAATACCTAAGCCAAGAATTATCCCTAAAAAGGGAATGATGACTATGTTTGATATAAAAAATAGACTTGGAAATTGATGGAAATAAAATAAACTAATTGGAAAAACACCAAGTTGTGCTGCAATAGTTACAGTAAATATCTGCCAGAAATAATCGATAACTTTAGACTTAGGCTTCCACAATTTATACAAAAGCGGTTGTATGGTCACAATTGCAAGAACAGCCAAATAACTCATCTGAAAGCCTACATCAAATAAATAAATAGGCTTAACGAGAAGCATAAAAAAAGCAGAGATTATAAGTGTATTAATAATATTGGTTGGTCGCTTTAAAAACTGAGCGCAAGTAATTATACTAAACATAGTGACTGCACGAGTCACAGATGGGGATAAGCCAACAACAAAAGCAAAGCTCCATAAAATGAAAATAATGATAAGAGGTTTTATAATGTGTTTCCCATATGTAATCCTATGCAAGGGCTTAAGCAATTGAGTGAGGATTAAAAATAGTATTCCTACATGTAATCCAGAAACAGCTAAAATGTGTATGACTCCTGCATTGATGTAGTTGTTGTATGTTTCTTCGCTTATATCTTGTCTTTGTCCTAAAAGAAGGGCGTTAATAATTGAAAGGGCATCGTCCTTAAACCCCTCCTTTTTTAAACTAGCATTTACTTTGTCTCTAAAGCTTGCTGCATAACCTGTTAAAGAGCTTGTTTTACTCTTTATCTGAATCATTGTATCTGATTTTAGAAATATTTGATGATAGATATTTCGTTGCCTTAAATATTTGTTGTAATCAAATTGAAAAGGATTTTTAGGTTTTGTGACTTCGCTGAAAACGGCATTGGTAAAATAAACATTTCCAATGTCTGGTTTTTCTTGAGGATGAGTCTTGTCTACGTTAAGTATAATTTTACCCGAAACCTTTGTGTTGTTAATGCTAAGTATTTCGACAAAATACTTGTTATTGTAATCATCTGGTTTAAGGCGTTTACTTATTTTGAATATTAAATCGTTATAATGTTCTAAATTGAGATTTTGATTTGTGTAGTGTGATTTGGTGTTTCTACTATCATAGATTTTTGTGGATACAATTCCTATAGATACAAAGGTGAATAAAGTAAGGATTCCAAAAAGTAAACTTTTATAGGTTTTGTTTTTATGTATAAAGTAATGCGTTGCTAGACTTATTGTTAGAGTAGAAAATATTGTAAAAACAAGACTTAAAGTGATTTCAAAATAAAAACCAATCAAAATACCTGTAATAAGATAACCAGTAAGTTTTATGATATTGAAATTAAGTAACTTCATTACAGAAAATTACATAAAAAATTACAAATACCGCCTTGCTTGTACATAAGCAAAATACCAATAACGTTCCGATAGTTTAGAAATCATAACACCACGGCTAGATGATGAATGGATAAAAGAAATTTCATTACCCTTAATGTCTGTGACAATACCTACATGGTTAATTTTTCGACTATTTTTTTTAGTCGCAAAAAATACCAAATCGCCTTTATGTATTTGTTTAATGTCCACCCAATCGCCTTTTGTAGACAGCTCTTTTGTAGTTCTTGGCATTGCGATTCCATGTTCTCCAAAAGTGGTGTAAATTAAGCCAGAACAGTCCATCCCTTTTTTTGTTGTACCACCATACTTGTATCTAGTGCCTTTAAATTGCTGAGCATAAGCGATTATAGATTCAGCAGTTTTAGAAAGTGGTGTTTTTATTTGAGTTTTTGAGATAGTTTCAGCTTTTCTTTGCGAGCTTTTAGCTGCCTTACGAGACGACCCACAGCTACTTAATAATGCAAGTAAAAAAAGAATGAAGTAGGTTTTTTTCATAATATTTTGCAAAGCAAACGAAGGTCTTTAATTTTTTATAGCGTCGTAAATCAATTTTGCTGTTTTTTTACTTGCGCCTTTTCCACCTAACTTTTGTTCTAATTCATAATAATCTAAATAGAGTTGTTCTCTTTTTTCAGGATTAAGAATAGTACTAAGTTCTTTTTTTAATCGCTTAGTATTCAAATCATGCTGAATTAATTCTGTAACAACCTCACGATCCATAATAAGATTAACTAGAGAAATAAATTTTAACGTTATAATACGTTTGGCAATTTGGTAAGATATCGCATTGGCTTTGTAACAAACCACTTGTGGCACCTTAAACAATGCGGTTTCTAATGTGGCTGTGCCCGAGGTAACTAATGCAGCAAATGAAATGCTAAGAAGGTCATATGTTTTGTTATCTACAAAAGCGATATCTCTGGATTGAATAATGGATTGGTAAAAACTAAATTCTTGGCTAGGTGCACCAGCAATTACAAATTGGTAATCTGCAAAATCATCAACCACACTAAGCATTACATCAAGCATTTTCTTTATTTCTTGCTTTCTACTGCCGGGTAAAATAGCAATGATGGGTTTGTAACTTAACTGATGTTGCTCTCTAAAATCGGTTTCATCTATAAGTGCTCTGTTTGAAACAGCATCAATCAGTGGATGCCCAACAAAATGAACATCGTATTCGTATGTCTTATAAAAAGCCTTTTCAAAAGGGAGGATGGTATACATGACATCTACATCTCGCTTTATCTTTTTTACGCGTCCAGCACGAGATGCCCAGACCTGTGGCGAGATATAATAATGAGTTTTAAAATCTTTTTCTTTTGCCCATTTAGCTATGCGCAAATTAAAACCGGAATTATCGATAAAAATGATAACATCAGGATGAAATTTTTCAATATCCTTTTTGCAGAATTTTATAAAACCAAGGATAGTTTTAAGATTCATAATTACTTCTGCAAATCCCATGAAAGAGCGTTCCTTGTAATGTGTTACAAGCGTACCACCAACAGATTGCATTAAATCACCACCCCAAAAACGAATATCAGCGTCTTTATCTTCTTCAAAAATAGCTTTCATTAAGTTGGAGCCATGTAAATCTCCTGAAGCCTCACCTGCAATGATGTAGTATTTCATGTTAGATTGGTTTTTAATACTAGTTATTGAGATTCCAAGAGTTTAATTGCTGTATGGTATGATGTGCTGTTAAATCAAATTGAACAGGAACCACAGATATGTAGTTATTTTCCAAAGCCCATTCATCAGTGTCTTTACCACCGTCCATATTTACAAATTTTCCAGTAAGCCAATAGTATTCTCTACCCATAGGGTTGGTGCGTTTGTCAAATTCTTCTTCCCAGTTTGCCCTGGCTTGTCGGCATATTTTTATACCTCTAATCTTTTCTTTTTCAACATTTGGTATATTAACATTGAGGACCACACCATCTGGTAAACCGTTTGCCAAAACGTTTTGAGCTATTGTTTTTACAAATGACTTGCAATGTTCAAAGTTTGCACCCCAATTATAATCCAATAAAGAAAATCCTATCGCTGGAATACTCTCAATGCCAGCTTCTAGTGCAGCACTCATGGTACCTGAATAAATAACATTTATTGAAGAATTAGAACCGTGATTAATACCTGAAACACACAAGTCTGGTTTTCGTTTTAAAACTTCTCTAACACCCAGTTTTACACAGTCTGCAGGGGTTCCAGAACAGCTGTATTCTTCTTGTGGGCCTTTATCAATAGAAACACGTTCAACATGTAATGTGGAATTTATGGTTATAGCATGCCCCATTGCACTTTGGGGGCTATCAGGAGCTACAACTATAACATCCCCAATTTCATTCATGACGCTAATAAGAGTGCGTATCCCTGGAGCCGTTATTCCGTCGTCGTTGGTTACCAAAATTAAGGGTCGTATAGACATGCTTTGTATTTTATTACAGTTATGCTAAAATACTAAATTACCGATGAAAAGCAGGAGTTACTTGGTTTAACAAAAAATTAGTAGCACTTAGGTTTTATGGCATGGTTTTTTCTTCTATTTTAGACAACTATAATAGCCTTAATTAAAAAAAGAAACGGTTTAAGATGAAAGGGAAATACAAATTTTTATTATTAGCATTACTCATTGCTGTAGCATCGTGCAGTTTTACAAGTAGAATAGAAGGAGAAGGTTCCGATAAAGATAAATTATTAATAAGAGTAATTACGTATTTATTAGATCAGAGTCATTTTGCTCCACAAGATATTAACGACGATTTTTCTGAGCGCGTCTATGAAGATTATATCAAGCAGTTAGATCCTTTTAAGCGCTATTTTTATAAGTCAGATATAGAAGAGTTTGATAATTATAAAGCGCAGATTGATGATCAATTAAAAACATATGATTTGTCGTTCTTTGATTTAACGCACCAACGTTTGATAGAAAGAATTGCAGAGTCAAAAGAGATTTATGCAAAAGTTTTAGACAAGCCTTTTGATTATTCTGAAAAAGAATCATTCAATAGTAGTTATGAAGCCCTAGACTATGTAAAGAATAAGCGTGAGATGAAAGAAAGATGGAGAAAGCAACTTAAATTTTCGACAATAGCAAACTACGATGAGGTGATTGAAAATAATAAATCTTTAGCTTCAAGTGATCCAGATATTAGTTTGAAATCAGAAAAAGAATTAGAAGTTGAAGCGCGCGAAACAACAAGAAAATCCCTTGAAGAATTATACACTTATATGGAAGAGCGTCAACGAAAAGATTGGTTTGGCGTTTTCATCAATGCTGTAGTGCAAGAATTTGATCCCCATACCTCTTATTTTTCGCCAGAAGACAAAGAACGTTTTGATGTAGATATGTCTGGTAAGTTTGAAGGTATTGGAGCAAGATTACAACGTCGACTAGATGTGATTTCTATAAGCGAATTAATTAGTGGCGGGCCAGCTTGGAGACAAAATGAATTGGAGCCTGGTGATCAAATATTAAAAGTTCGTCAAGAGAATGAAGATGAAGCTATAAATATTGTAGGGATGCGAATCGAAGATGCTGTAAAATATATTAAAGGTCCAAAAGGGACTACCGTTATTTTAACAGTTAAAAAAGCCGATGGTGTTATTAAGGATATTTCCATAGAAAGAGATGAGGTTGTATTAGAAGAAACCTATGCAAAATCGTCTACAGTGATAAAAGGAGATAAAAAATATGGTGTTATAAACCTACCGAGTTTCTATGATAATTTTGATAGAAACAACAGAATTAGTTGTGCATTAGACGTAAAAAAAGAAATAGAACGTCTTAAAGAAGATGGTATTGAGGGTGTTATTTTAGATTTAAGAGATAACCGTGGAGGTTCTCTTGGGGCAGTTGTTGATATGGCAGGTTTGTTTATAAAAGAAGGCCCAATTGTTCAGGTAAAAAGTACAACAGAACCTAAAAGAATCTTGTCAGACACTGATAAATCAATTGTTTGGGATGGGCCATTAGTGATTATGGTTAACGAACTTTCGGCATCTGCATCTGAAATTCTAGCGGCAGCTATGCAAGATTACAAACGTGGAATTGTTATTGGTAGTGAACAAACATTTGGTAAAGGAACCGTTCAAAATGTTGTTGAATTAAATCGTATTGTGCGAAATAATTCTAACGGTGATTTAGGAGCGATAAAGTTTACAACAGATAAATATTACAGAATTAATGGAGGTTCTACTCAATTAGAAGGTGTTAAAAGTGATATTGTGGTACCAGACCGTTATAAGTATATAGGTATAGGTGAGCGCACTCAAGACAACCCATTATCATGGGACAAAATAGATTCTGCAAATTATGAGGTATGGCAAAACTATTATGATTATGAAGGCGCGATTGAAAAGAGTAAGCAACGTATTGCACAAAATGAGCAATTGCGATTGATTGATGAAAATGCAAAATGGATAAATGATTTGCGTGATAATGAAGTTTTTTCTTTGAATTATCAAAATTATAAACAACGCTTAGAGCTTAACGAAGAGCAGGCAGAGCGTTTTAAAAAATTGTCCGATTATAAGACAAACTTGACCTTTAAGTCTTTGCCTTACGAGTTAGGTTTAATAGCTAAGGATTCTATTTTAAAAGAAAAACGTAAGCGTTGGCATACGAGTTTAAGTAAAGATGTTTATATCGAAGAGGCTTTAAATGTCTTAAATGATTTAAAAACGTCTTACGCCATTAAAAATAATGTGGCACAAATGAAAAATTAAAGGGTAATAAGATGTCAAAAGGCAACTCATTAACACAGTTGGCGCTCCAAAAATTCAAAAAGAATGTTTGGGGCGTTTTCAGTTTTTGGGTAATAATTGCCATTGGTTTAATGTCAATCTTCGCTTATGTCTTAGTTCCAGATGATTCTAAAAATGCAAATCAAATGCATTTATCAATACACTCAAAGCCACCAGGTTTTAAAGTGAAAATGTTAGAAATTCCTTCTGTAACAGAAGATAAAACAGGATTTTTGTCTCAATTGTTTTTTGGAAAAAATAATACAAGTACAGAAATTCCTATCTCTGATTATAAGATTGAAAACAATACACTTAAGTATAATGAATATGCTTCGGATGGGCTCTTAGGTCAGGAAAAAGTGATAGATTTAAGTGTTTTTCAAAATACAGATAACCAAGATTTTGTTAGAGAACGCACATTCATTTTTGGTACAGATAAGTATGGTAGAGATTACTTAAGCCGAATTATAATTGGTGCCCGTATTTCTTTTTTTATAGGTTTTGTAGCAGTTTTTATTTCACTATTAGTGGGGTTGTTCATGGGGAGTATTGCTGGTTATTATGGAGGAAGAATAGATGCTTTTATTATGTGGATTATTAATATTACATGGTCAATCCCAACATTGCTTTTGGTTATAGCTATTACCCTTGCTTTGGGTAAAGGGTTTTGGCAAGTATTCATTGCAGTGGGTTTAACCATGTGGGTAGAAGTGGCGCGAGTGGTAAGAGGTCAGATAATAGGAGCAAAAGAGCTACAATACGTAACAGCAGCAAAAGCCTTGGGATTTAATGATTTTCGGATTATAACCAAACATATTTTGCCCAATATTATGGCGCCATTAATTGTTATTTGTGCGGCAAATTTCGCAGCAGCCATTTTAATAGAAAGCGGATTAAGTTTTTTAGGTATAGGGGCGCAGCCGCCCATGGCTAGTTGGGGAGCAATGATAAAAGACCATTACAATTATATTATATTAGGAAAACCCTATTTGGCTTTAATCCCTGGTCTTTGTATTATGGTTTTGGTAATGGCGTTTATGCTAATTGGCAATGCGCTCAGAGATGCATTAGATGTGAAGAGTTAAAGCTTATTTTTTAGCTGTTCTATCTCCAAATTTGTATCTTCAATAAAACCAAGAACAGCATCTTGTCCAATTTTTTTACTAGAAGAGGTTACAAAGTGAGGTGGTAATTCTTCCCAAAATTGCAAAAGTTGGTTGCAATAATCTTCTACATGCCGTTCAATAGCATTTGGTTTAAGCTTATCTGCTTTAGTAAAGATAATAGAAAACGGAATTTCACGTTCCCCTAAATATTGCATAAAATCTAAATCTACAGGCTGAGGTTTGTGCCTAATATCTATAAGTACAAAAGCAGAAACCAATTGTTGGCGCTGCTCAAAATAATTGGTAATAAACTTCTGAAATGTCTTCTTCGAAGATTTAGACACGCGTGCGTATCCATAGCCTGGTAAGTCTACCAAAAACCAATTTTCGTTTATTAGAAAGTGATTTATAAGTTGTGTTTTTCCCGGTCGGCCAGAGGTTTTTGCTAAGCTTTTACGTCCTGTTAGCATGTTTATTAATGAAGATTTTCCAACGTTACTTCGGCCAATAAACGCATATTCAGGTAGTGGTTGTTTAGGACACTTATCTACATCCGAATTGCTCATTACAAATTCCGCTGATTTTATTTTCATAGTTCTTTAATGAACAAGACTTAATTAAAATTTCCTAGAGGTTAACCAGCTATGAAGTATTTGGTTAAATTCTTCAGGATGTTCCATCATTGCGGCATGTCCACATTTATCAATCCAATATAAGTCTGAATCTGGCAGTAAATCATTAAACTCTTTAGCAACTTCTGGCGGGGTTACGGTATCATTTTTACCCCAAATAATACAAGTCGGAGTAGTCATCTTAGGTAAATCTTTTGCCATGTTGTGACGTATAGCACTTTTTGCAATAGCTAAGGTTTTAATGAGCTTGTTTCTGTCGTTTACAGTTTCGTATACTTCATCAACTATTTCTTTTGTAGCAACCTCAGGATCATAAAAGACATCTTGGGCTTTTTTCTTTATAACCTCATAGTCACTGCGTTTTGTATAGCCACTTCCCATGGCACTTTCGTATAAGCCAGAACTTCCAGTTATAATTAGTCCTTTTACTTTTTCAGGATAAAGTTTGGTGTGGTAGAGCCCAATATGTCCTCCGAGTGAATTTCCTAATAGAATAACACTGTCAAAACCTTTAAAATCGATGAAATCTCTCAAGTAATTTGCAAAGCTTTTTACATTCGTTTTTAACAAAGACATTGAGTAGATGGGTAATTCAGGTATGATAACCTTATAACCTTTTGTGCTAAAAAATTCGGTAACGGCATCAAAATTACTTAGTCCTCCCATTAAGCCATGAAGAACAATAATAGGGGTGCCTTCACCTACTTCAATATATCTATATTCCTTTTCTTTTTTTAAAAGGTGCGCCATGTATTAGTTAGTATAGTTAAAAACAAATATAGTTAAATACTTGGGATTTTTAACCTCATCTTCTCGTAGGTTTAAAAAGCTTTTAGTCATTTATAGAACAAAGATAAAACAGCACATTTAGTCGAAAAAAATTAAAACTTATTAACAAATGTGGTAAAATGTGGTAAAATGTGGGTAATTTTTCGATATATTTGATTTTAAAATTGTTTTGTAACCTTTTTTGACCCAATCGTTTGAATGCATTAATAGGAACATATGAAGTAAAGGCGGATGCTAAAGGCAGGCTTATGTTGCCAGCTGTTTTAAAAAAACAGTTGGCTCCTGTTATGCAATCTGGTTTTGTGCTAAAGCGCGCAGTTTTTCAGCAGTGCTTAGAGTTATATCCAATGTCTGAATGGGAAAAATTGATGCAGAAAGTGAATAAGCTTAACCGTTTCAATAAAAAGAATGATGCCTTTATTCGTCGTTTTACTGCTGGTGTAAAAGTGGTAGAGGTAGATGCAACTGGTCGTCTATTAATTCCTAAAGATTTATTGAAGTTTTCTGGGATATCAAAGCAAACTGTGCTGGCTTCAGCAGTAAATATTGTTGAAATATGGGATAAAGATAATTATGAAAAAGCTATTGATGATGCAGCATTAGACTTTGCTGATTTAGCTGAAGAAGTTATGGGACAAGATGATGGAGATGACGGAATATCATAATGCAGTACTTCTAAAAGAAACAGTTGAGGGTTTGGCTATAGTCCCTGACGGAATTTATGTCGATGTAACATTTGGAGGAGGAGGTCATAGCAGAGAGATTTTAAGTCAATTAGGACCCAATGGTAAGCTATATGCTTTTGATCAAGATACAGATGCTTTAGCAAATGTAATAGATGATGATAGGTTTACGCTCATTAATGAGAATTTCAGGTATATAAAGCGTTTTTTAAAATTTCATGGGGTTAAACAAGTAGATGGTGTTCTTGCAGATTTCGGTGTTTCCTCTCATCAATTCGATGTCGCTGAACGTGGATTTTCAACACGGTTTGAGGCAAAATTGGACATGCGAATGAACCAAGAAAGTACTTTGTCTGCTTATGAAGTTGTAAATAATTATTATGAAGAAGACTTAAAACGTGTTTTTTATCAATATGGTGAATTAAGGCAAGCACCTGCAGTGGCAAGAGTTATAGTAGAGGCAAGAGAATACGAAAACATAAAAACTAGCGAACAGTTAAAATCTGTTTTAAAACGGTTTTTAAATCATAAAAAAGAAAACAAAGTATTGGCTCAGATTTATCAAGCAATTAGAATTGAGGTTAATCAAGAGATTGAGGCGCTTAAAGAATTGCTGTTGCAAACGCCACAAATACTGCGAGTAGGTGGTCGTCTTAGTTTTATCTCATACCATTCTCTAGAAGATAGATTGGTAAAGCGTTTTATAAGAAACGGCTTATTTGAAGGAGAGCCTGAGCGCGACATGTTTGGCAATTTTGAAGTACCATTAAAAAAAGTAGGTGGTCTTATTGTCCCTACAGTAGAAGAAATTAAAATAAATAATAGAGCACGCAGTGCAAAACTAAGAATTGCAGAGAAGTTGTGAAGAAAAATATCTATAGCATACTCAGGGGTACTTTTCTAATCAGTGATGATTCGTTTAAAAATTGGCGGGTCATTCTTTTTATTTCTGGCTTGGCCATAATTATGATTGCAAGTGCGCACAGTGCAGATAAAAAAGTGTTTGAGATATCACGAATGAGTAATGAAGTTAAGGAATTAAGATCGGCATTTGTAGATAAAAGAGGAAAACTGATGAGACTTAAAAAAGAGTCTTATATAGAAACTGAAATGAAGAAAAAAGGTATCGAAATTTCTATGAATCCTCCGGTAAAAATTAAAGTAAAACCGCAATAAAAATAGGTCTTGGCAACAACAGAAACTAACATATTAAACAGATTGTATTTCGTTGCAGGCTGCATGTTTGTCTTTGCGCTTGCCGTAGTATTTAAGTTGTGTTCCATTCAGTTTATTGAGGGTGATAAATACCGTGCGATGGCACAAAAGCGCTCCATAAAAGCTTTTGAAATTCCTGCTAACCGTGGTAATGTGTATTCTGCAGATGGTAGTTTACTAGCGACATCCATTCCAAAATACGACGTAGGCATTGATGCAGTAACCTCTTCAGACAAAAATTTTAAGAAGTATATAAAACCATTATGTGATTCTCTCGCTGCTTTTACAGGAAAATCTTCAGGAAGTATAGAACAGAAAATAAAGAAAGCACGCAATACAAAAGACCAATACCTTTTATTGCTTAGAAATTTATCGTATTCAGAATTTATTCGTGTTAGAAATTTCCCACTATTCAAATTAGGCTCAGTTCGTGGAGGATTTGTGTATAGTCAAAAAACGAAACGAGAGCATCCTCTTGGCGGTATAGCAGAGCGTTCCATAGGTTATGAGCGAAAGGATGACAAAGGATATTACACGCGTGTTGGTATTGATGGCGCTTTTGGAAAAGACTATTTGAGAGGTGAAAACGGAAGACGTTTAAAACAACGTATTGGAAAAGGGGAGTGGAAACCTATTAGAGATATCAACGAAATCGAACCAAAAAACGGATATGATATTTACACGACCATAGATGTTAATATTCAGGATATAGCGCATCATTCTTTATTAGGTCAACTTGAAAAGTATGAGGCAGAGCATGGTTGTGTGGTGGTTATGGATGTGAAAACAGGTGAGATTAAGGCAATTTCAAATTTAGGACGTAATCGAGAAGGGAATTATTACGAGCGCCTTAATTATGCTGTGGGAGAGAGTCATGAGCCTGGTTCTACCTTTAAAGTTATGGCTATGATGGCAGCCTTGGAGGATAAAGTCATTGATACATCTACAGTCGTAGACACAAAAAATGGTCGTAAAATGTTTTATGGCAGGCCTATTAATGATTCTGGTCAAGGACATGGAAAGATATCAGCTGCAAAAGCCTTAGAAGTATCTTCTAATATCGGTTTGGCGACTATTGTAGACGACAACTATTCGTCTCAACCAGAAAAATTCTTAAAAAGACTTCGTGATTGGAGACTAGATAAAGTATTGGGGGTTTCAATAATTGGGGAGGGCAAGCCAGTAATTCCAAAACCAGGTGATAAAATTTGGAGTCGAAACGCTCTACCTTCAATGGCTTATGGTTATAATATGCAACTGACACCTTTACAGACATTAGCTTTTTATAATGCTATAGCAAATGAAGGGGAACTCATAAAGCCCAGATTCCTTAGAGCTGTAAAAGAATTTGATAGAGATATCGAGGTTTTTGAAAAAGAGGTCTTAGTAGACAAAATTTGTTCGGACGAAACACTTTTCAAAATAAAAGACATCCTTAAAAATATTGTTGTAAGAGGTACAGGACAACGGTTGTATTCTGAAACCTTTTCTATGGCCGGTAAAACAGGTACAGCACGTACCGATTATGCAGATTATGAAGCTTGGCGAAAAGACCGAAAATATGTATCCTCTTTTGCGGGGTATTTTCCAGCAGACAATCCTAAATATTCTTGTATTGTTGTGATTCATAAACCGAGTACAAAGGTCGGTTATTATGGGGCAGATGTCTCAGGACCCGTTTTTAAACGTATTGCACAAAAAATTTATACGGATACACCATTGATTGATGAAATTGATTCTGTTGAATTTCAAAACCCCCAAGTGGTTCAAGACTTCGAAAAATTCAATGGTTTATCAAATACATACAAAACTATTATGCCAAATTTAGTAGGAATGCCAGCTATGGATGCAGTAGCGTTTCTTGAAAATATGGAGGTGGAAATCAAAGTAAAATTAAGTGGAAATGGTATTGTGAAGAAACAATCTGTTTCAGAAAATATAAAATTAAAGTCTAATCAAGTCATTGTTTTGGAAGCTTCATGAAACCTTTAAAAGACATATTGTATAAGGTTACTATAGATGCCGTTGTTGGAAGTACAAGTATCGAAGTTAATAAAATTGAATTCGATTCTCGCAAGATTACGTCTAACGATGTTTTTGTAGCAATCATAGGAGTCATTTCAGATGGTCACGATTATATCGCAAAAGCGATAAATGATGGTGCTAGAGCTATTATTTGTCAAAAACTACCCAAGCAACTTGTAGATGACATAACGTATGTTGAGGTCGAAAACTCAAATAAGGCGTTGGCATATATGGCAGCGAATTATTACAATAATCCATCAGAAAATTTAAAGTTAGTCGGTACAACGGGAACTAACGGAAAAACAACTGTAAGTTCCCTATTGTATCAATTGTTCAAAAAAGCGGGCTATAAAGTAGGGCTGCTATCTACCGTAAAAATCATGGTAGATAATACAGAACATAAAGCAACACATACGACGCCTGATTCATTGACGATAAACAAATATTTACAGTTAATGAATGAAGAAGGGGTTGAGTTCTGTTTCATGGAAGTTAGTTCTCATGGCATACATCAAAGCAGAACGGAAGGATTGTATTTTATAGGTGGAATTTTCACAAATCTCTCTCATGACCATTTAGACTATCATAACACATTTGCAGAATATCGTGATGTAAAAAAATCGTTTTTTGATAACCTTCCAAAAACAGCTTTTTGCCTCGTGAATACCGATGACAAAAATGGTTTGGTTATGATGCAGAATACCACTGCTAAGAAATATACATATGCTTTAAAATCCTATGCAGATTATAAAGCACAGATTTTAGAAAATCAGTTTGGGGGTTTGCTATTAAAACTCAATGATAATGAAGTTTGGACAAAATTAATTGGCAATTTTAATGCTTACAACTTGTTAGCAATCTATGCCACTTCAGAGTTGTTAGGCTTAGATAATGAAGAGAGTTTAAGATATATCAGTGAACTCGAAAGTGTCAGTGGACGTTTTGAATATTTAGTATCTAAAGATAAAATAACAGCAATCGTTGATTATGCACATACGCCAGATGCACTAAAAAATGTATTAGAAACAATCAATTCTATAAGAACTAAAAATGAAGAATTAATAACTGTTGTGGGTTGCGGAGGAGATAGAGATACCTCAAAACGACCTAAAATGGGACATATTGCTTCTGCATTAAGTACCAAGGTTGTTTTTACAAGTGATAATCCAAGAACAGAAAACCCACAGCGCATTATAGAAGACATTGAAGCTGGTGTCGAGCCTCAAAATTTCAAGAAAGTCTTATCGATTTTAGATAGAAAACAGGCGATTAAAACAGCCTGTCAGTTAGCACAACCAAACGACATAATTCTTATTGCTGGTAAAGGACATGAGACCTATCAAGAGGTTAATGGAGAACGTACAGATTTTGATGATTATAAAGTTGTGGCCAAATTTTTAAACCTAATGCAAAAGTAAAACTATGTTATTCTACCTTTTTGATTATTTAGAAAAACAATTCCAATTTCCTGGGGCCTCACTTTTTGGGTTTTTAACGTTTAGAGCTGCAATTGCGATGATTCTATCATTATTAATATCAGTTGTTTATGGTAAACGAATCATTAAATTTTTACAAACTCAGCAAGTTGGTGAAACCATTAGAGATTTAGGTCTTGAGGGACAAGCCGAAAAAGCAGGAACTCCAACTATGGGAGGCTTAATTATAATACTAGCCACGCTAATTCCCGTATTACTGCTCGCAAAATTGGCCAACATATATATTATCCTGTTAATAGTTACTACCGTTTGGATGGGTGCTATTGGTTTTATTGATGACTACATCAAAAAATTTAAGAATGATAAAGAGGGCTTAAAAGGAAGGTTTAAAGTTCTTGGTCAAGTAGGTTTGGGAATTATTATAGGTGCAACATTATACTTTCATCAAGATGTTACCATGCGCGAAAAGTTACCAGCTGAACAACAGAAGGTACTATTGGTAGAAAATCCTAATATCGAACCAACAAAGTTATTTGAACTCGAAGAGAAATCAACAAAAACGACGATTCCTTTTGTAAAAAACAACGAATTTGATTATGCCGATTTAATTACTTGGATACATCCAAATTTAGCAAAATACGCATGGATAATCTTCATTTTAGCAGTTATTTTGATAGTGACCGCAGTGTCAAATGCGGCTAATCTTACAGATGGTATTGATGGTTTGGCTGCTGGTACATCGGCAATTATAGTGCTTACTTTAGGAATTTTCGCTTGGGTTTCTGGCAACATTATATTTTCAGAATACCTCAATATTATGTATATCCCAAGAGTATCAGAAATCACAATTTATATCGCTGCATTTGTAGGTGCGTTAATAGGTTTTTTATGGTACAATACATTTCCTGCTCAAGTCTTTATGGGTGATACAGGAAGTTTAACCATAGGTGGAATAATAGCGGTAATTGCTATAGCTATTCGTAAAGAATGGTTAATCCCAATTCTGTGTGGCATTTTCGTGGCAGAAAATTTATCAGTGATGATGCAGGTTGGTTATTTCAAATACACAAGGAAGAAATATGGTGAAGGCAAGCGCATCTTTAAGATGTCTCCTCTCCATCATCATTATCAAAAATCAGGATATCACGAAAGTAAAATAGTTACTAGGTTCTGGATTATTGGAATACTACTGGCAATTTTAACCATTGTGACATTGAAAATCAGGTAGATGAAGAGGTTCGTAATTCTTGGTGGTGGAGAAAGCGGAGTTGGAACAGCGCTTTTAGGAAAAGCAAAAGGCTACGATGTATTTGTTTCAGATAAAGGAGAAATTAAGGAAAAGTACAAGGACGTTCTTATACATAATGAGATTAAGTGGGAAGAAAAACAGCATTCAGAGGCCGAAATTCTTAATGCAGATATTGTAATGAAAAGCCCTGGAATTCCTGATAAGGTAGTTCTTGTTCAAAAGATTAGAATAGCAGGAATTAAGGTTGTTTCTGAAATTGAATTTGCTTCTAAATATACAGACGCCAACTTAGTAGCTATTACTGGAAGTAATGGAAAAACAACCACAGCGAGTCTAGCATATCACATTTTAAAACAAGATATAGATGTTGGACTTGCAGGCAACATAGGAGACAGTTTTGCAAAACAGATTTTAGAAGAAAATCATAAAAATTACGTGTTGGAGGTAAGTAGCTTTCAATTAGATGATATTGAAAGATTTAAGCCAAAAATCGCCATTCTAACTAATATTACACCAGACCATTTAGATCGCTACAATTATAAGTTTGAAAACTATATCGCTTCAAAATTTAGAATAGTAGAAAACCAAACTGAGGACGATTTTTTTATTTACGATGCCGATGATCCAGTGATAGAAAACTGGTTAATGTCTAATACCATTAAATCAAACAAACTTCCATTTTCTCTAACAAAGGTTATTGAAAATGGCGCATATATTAAAAACGAAGAACTATTAATAACTATAGATAACAACCAAATAATTATGCCAATAAATAAATTAGCATTACAAGGAAAGCACAACATTAAAAACGCAATGGCTGCATCTACCGCAGCACATTTGCTTAAAATAAGAAAACAGACAATTAGAGAAAGTCTAGAAAACTTTCAAGGTGTTGAACATCGTCTAGAAAATGTGCTTAGAATAAACAAAGTACAGTATATCAATGACTCTAAAGCTACTAATGTCAATGCGACATATTTTGCTTTAGAGAGTATGCAAGCGCCAACCGTATGGATTGTTGGAGGAGAAGATAAGGGTAATGATTATCGTGAACTGTTTTCGTTTGTAAATGAAAAAGTGAAAGCTATTATATGCCTTGGTATAGACAATACAAAACTTATGGAAACTTTTGGAAATATGGTTGATATAATTATAGAAACTCAGTTTATGAGTGAAGCTGTAAAAATCGCATATAAAGTTGCAGATGCTGGAGATAATGTGTTGTTGTCACCTGCATGTGCCAGTTTTGATTTGTTTGAAAATTACGAAGATAGAGGACGTCAGTTTAAAGAATCTGTTCGAAAACTATAATAATACAGAAAACAGTTTGTTGTTATGCTAGACTTGTCAAAGCATCTCAAAGGCTAAGAAGGTACAATGCAAAATATATTCAGTAACATAAAGGGAGATAGGTTAATTTGGGCCATAGTCACATTATTGGCTATTTTCTCTTTTTTACCTGTGTATTCTGCTGCGAGTAATTTGGCATATACTGGTGGGTCAGGTAGCACATTTGGGTATTTACTAAAGCATTTTATGCATTTGTTTTTAGGGTTTAGTATAATGTATGCTGTACATCGGATTCCATACCGTTATTTTAGAGGACTGTCTATGGTAATGATTCCCATAGTTTTCGTCTTATTAATTGTCACTGTTTTACAAGGAACAACTATTGATGGCGCCAATGCTAGCCGTTGGATTAAGATTCCAATTGTAAATATGTCTTTTCAAACATCGACCCTAGCATCTGTTGTGCTAATGGTCTACGTTGCTCGGTATCTGTCAAAAATTAAAGATAAAGAAGTGTCCTTTAAAGAAACGATTTTACCGCTTTGGACACCAGTTTTTTTCATTTTAATATTAATTCTTCCTGCCAATTTTTCGACTACAGCAATAATATTTTCAATGGTGGTGTTGCTCACGTTTTTGGGAGGCTATCCCATTAGGTATTTATTAGTGATTATAGGTTCTGGTTTAATGGCATTGGTATTATTTGTACTGGTGGCAAAGTCTTTTCCAGATGTAATGCCTAATCGCGTCGATACATGGATAAGTAGAATTGAAAATTTTACCAGTGGTGAAGATTCTGTTGAAGATTACCAAATAGAAAATGCAAAAATTGCTATAGCTACAGGAATAACACCTTTGGGTCCAGGAAAAAGTATACAAAAGAATGTGCTGCCACAGTCCTCATCAGATTTCATATTTGCTATTATAATTGAAGAGTACGGGCTCATTGGCGGCTTATTTCTCTTAATAATGTATTCTTGGTTGTTATTCAGAATTGTTATAGTCTCACAAAAGGCGGATACCATATTTGGCAAATTGTTAGTGTTGGGAGTGGGTTTGCCCATAGTTTTTCAAGCGTTGATAAATATGGCTGTTGCCGTTGAGTTATTTCCAGTAACAGGACAAACATTGCCATTAATAAGTAGTGGAGGCACATCAATATGGATGACTTGCATGGCTATAGGAATTATATTAAGTGTAAGTGCAAAACGAGAAGAGATAAAGGCAAAAGAAGGTGAAGAGGATAGTCCATTAGATATATTATCTGAAACAATTTAAAGATTGAGTAACAGAAATTCAACATACAAATTTATTTTATCTGGAGGAGGTACAGGAGGTCATATCTATCCTGCAATTGCTATTGCCAACGAATTAAAACTGCGTTTTCCAAATGCAGAGTTTTTATTTGTGGGTGCAAAAGACCGTATGGAGATGGAGAAAGTACCCCAGGCAGGTTATGATATTGAGGGGCTTTGGATTTCTGGAATACAACGAAAGTTAACTCTAAAAAATTTAATATTTCCATTTAAACTTATATCAAGTTTGCTAAAGTCTAGAAGCATTATAAAAAATTTTAAACCTAATGTTGTTATCGGTACAGGAGGTTTTGCCAGTGGACCATTATTACAGGCTTCAAATTTAAATGGCATTCCTACATTAATTCAAGAACAAAATTCTTACCCAGGAATCACCAACAAATTACTGAGTAAAAAAGCTAATAGTATTTGTGTGGCATATGAAGGATTGGAGCGGTTCTTCCCAAAAGAGAAAATTAAACTAACAGGAAACCCAATTCGAAAAGATTTAACTCAAATTGAAGCCAAAAGTGATAAATGCTTAGAGGTTTTTAATCTTGACAAGAATAAATTAACGTTGCTCATATTAGGAGGGAGTTTGGGAGCTCGACGTATAAATCAACTTATTGAAAGTAAACTTGATTTTTTTGAGGCTCATTGTATTCAGCTTATTTGGCAATGCGGAAAATTGTATTATGAGCAATATTCTAATTATAACAAAAATGAAAATGTGCAAGTTCATACATTTTTAAACCGTATGGATTTGGCTTATGCAGCTGCAGATATTATAATTTCTAGAGCGGGCGCAAGTTCTGTATCGGAGCTTTGTGTGGTTGGTAAGCCAGTTATTTTTATTCCTTCCCCAAATGTGGCAGAAGACCATCAAACAAAAAATGCAAAAGCAATTACGGATAAAGGTGCTGCGATATTACTTAAGGAATCAGAGTTAGATTTGAATTTTGATAAGGCTTTTGATGTGCTTTTAAATTCAGAAGAGAAAAGAAACGAATTGGGAAATAATATAAAAAAATTAGCACGAGTTAATGCTACGGAAGATATCGTTGATGAAGTTGAAAAACTTATAAAGTAAATGAATAGCAAAAAGGAAAATATCTATTTTATTGGTGTCGGTGGAATTGGCATGAGTGCTCTCGCACGCTATTTTGTTGCTAAAGGGAATACCGTATCGGGCTATGATAAAACACCTTCGGCCATTACTAAAAATTTGGAAGATTTAGGTGTTTCAATTCACTTCGAAGATAGTGTAGAGGCTATTTCAGAAAAGTTCTTGGATAAGAATACCACTTTAATAGTTTATACTCCAGCCATCCCAAAATCACATACAGAGCTCAATTACTTTCTAAATAATGGCTTTGATGTAAAAAAAAGGTCAGAAGTATTAGGTGATATTACAAAAGACACATTTTGTTTTGCGATTGCAGGTACTCACGGTAAAACCACTACAACAAGTATTCTAGGTCATTTGCTTAAGGCTTGTAATGTGAGTATGACAGCATTTCTTGGTGGCATCAGTGAAAACTACAATTCTAATTTAATCATAAACGGCACAGAAGTTACTGTGGTTGAGGCAGATGAATTCGATCGTTCATTCCTCACACTTTCTCCAGATTTTGCATGTATTACCTCAATGGATGCAGATCATTTAGATATTTATGGTGATGCTTCAGAACTTGTTAAATCGTTTGAAGATTTTTCAGATAAAATAAAACCAAACGGAAAACTTTTTGTTAAAAATGGGTTACCAATAAAGGGTATCACATATGGTATTGAGGATAATTCAGACTATAGCGCACAAAATATTAGGATAGAGAACGGTACTTATGTTTTTGATGTAACAACACCTGACACGATACTTAAAAATTTCAAATTTAACCTACCTGGTAGACACAATTTGTCTAATGCATTAATAGCCTTGGCGATGTCTGTAGAGTATGGCCTTCCCCACCAGCAGCTCGCCAATGCTTTAGCATCTTATAAAGGTGTGAAGCGAAGATTTACCTACCAGATTAAAACTGAAGATTTGGTATTTATTGATGATTACGCGCATCATCCTGAAGAGATAAATGCAGTGCATCAAGCTGTTAGAGAAATGTATCCAAAACAAGAAGTTTTAGCTGTTTTTCAACCTCATTTATTTTCAAGGACTAAAGATTTTGTAGAGGAGTTTGCAGAAGCTTTAAGTCAATTTGATGAACTTTTACTATTAGACATATATCCTGCCAGAGAATTGCCTATCAAAGGTGTTAATTCAAAATGGTTATTGGACAAAATAAAGCATTCAAAAAAGAAATTAGTAGCTAAAAGTGAGCTCATATCTGAAATAAAGAATAGTAGGGCCAAAGTTATATTAACTATTGGCGCTGGAGACATAGGTGAAGAAGTCGATAATATTAAAAAAGCATTGCGTGTTGCGAGTTAATTGGGGATACATAAAAGTGTTGATTTTACTAGTGTTAGTAGGCGTTTTGTATGCGTTTACAAATGCTAGAAACTCATATAGGGTTATTGACAAACCCATGGTAGAATTTACCAGTACGACCAATCTGTTTTTAACGCATGAAAATGTTAGTAAATTGTTAATACAAAATCCTAAAGGGCTTCAAAATGACAATAAAGAAATTATAGATTTGAATCAGTTAGAATCTGCCCTAAATTCTAATCCAATGATTAAAAATGCTGAAGTATATATGTCTGTAAATGGTCAACTTTCAGCAGAAATCGAGCAAAAAAGACCTATTGCAAGAGTACATACAAACGCTTCATATTATATAGATGATGAAGGGGTTTATATGCCATTGTCGGCTAATTATTCGGCAAGAGTGCCACTAGTAACAGGTATGGTTTACAAAACCAAACTGGATAAAATTTTTAAAGTAGCAAAAAAGGTTGATGAAGATGAATTTCTTAAGCAGCACGTTATTGAAATTCACCAAAATGACGATGAAAGTATAGATTTAAGATTACGCATGTATGATTTTAATATCCAGGTTGGCGATTTAAGTAAACTAGAAAAGAAGATAAATAATTTTAAAGCTTTTTATAAAAAGGCTACAAAAGATAGGACATTAAATACATTTAGTAGTGTAAACTTAAGGTTTGATAACCAGGTGATATGCACCAAAAAATAAATTATGGAACAGCATAATATTTCGGTAGGACTCGATATAGGAACCACAAAAATTGTGGCTATGATAGGTCGTAAAAATGAATACGGAAAAGTTGAAATTTTAGGCGTTGGTAAATCAAAAAGCCTAGGCGTACATCGTGGTGTTGTAAACAATATCACGCAAACTATACAATCGATTCAACAAGCAGTTCAAGAAGCAGAAGCAGCAGCATCAGAAAAAATAGATGGTGTGACGGTTGGTATTGCCGGCCAACATATTAGAAGTTTACAGCATAGTGATTATATCACGAGAGCCAATTCTGAATTGGTTATTGATGAAGCAGATATTGACCGATTAATTAATCAAGTGCACAAGTTAGTGATGCTTCCTGGAGAAGAAATTATACATGTATTGCCTCAGGAATTTAAAGTTGATGGACAGGCAGAGATTACAGAACCCATTGGAATGTATGGAGGCAGACTAGAGGCTAATTTTCATGTGGTTGTAGGACAAGTTTCATCCATTAGAAATATTGGTCGATGTGTCAAAAGTTCAGACTTGGAATTAGAAGGCATAACCTTAGAACCTCTTGCCTCTGCAAATGCAGTTTTGAGCCAAGAAGAAAAAGAAGCTGGTGTAGCGTTGATTGATATAGGTGGTGGAACAACAGACTTAGCGGTGTTTAAGGATGGCATTATTCGTCATACTGCTGTAATTCCATTTGGGGGAAATGTCATTACAGAAGATATCAAAGAAGGCTGTTCTATAATTGAAAAGCAAGCCGAATTGCTAAAAATGAAATTTGGTTCTGCTTGGCCAGGAGAAAATAAGGACAATGAAATTGTTTCAATACCAGGCCTAAGAGGTCGTGACCCAAAGGAAATAACATTAAAAAATCTGTCTAAAATTATCCATGCTAGAGTTGTAGAAATTATAGAACAGGTTTATGTTGAAATTAAAAATTACGGTCACGAAGAGCAAAAGAAAAAATTAATTGCAGGCATTGTTTTAACAGGTGGTGGAAGCCAATTAAAGCATCTAAAACAGTTAGTAGAATATATAACGGGCATGGATACAAGAATAGGATATCCTAACGAGCATTTAGCCGGAGGTAGTGATGAGGAAATTGCAAGCCCATTATTTGCAACGGCTGTTGGTTTGGTTATGGATGGACTTAAAAGGCAAGACCGAAAAATAGCAGAAGCTGCAGAAGCAAAGTTAGAAGAGGATACAAATACACAAGAAGAGCAAGAAGTAATAATAGAGGATTCTAAAAAAGAACGCCGTTCCTTTTTAGATAAACTCACAGAGCGTGTCAAAGATTTTCTTGATAACGCAGAATAAAATAAAACTAATTAATTAATCAAACCCATAACAAAGTTAATATGAGCAACAACAACGAATTTGGGAACATTTCTTTCGATATGCCAAAGAACCAATCTAATGTCATAAAAGTCATTGGCGTTGGAGGTGGTGGAAGCAATGCAATAAATCATATGTTTCAACAAGGAATCAAAGGTGTAGATTTTGTCATCTGTAATACGGATGCACAAGCACTTCAAAATAGTGGAGTGCCTAACAAAATTCAGTTAGGTGTTCATCTTACTGAAGGACTTGGTGCTGGGGCTAATCCTGATGTGGGTGAGCAATCTGCGGTAGAGAGTTTAGAAGATATTCGTCGCATGTTAGATACCAATACTAAAATGGTATTTATAACTGCTGGAATGGGTGGTGGCACAGGTACAGGTGCAGCGCCTATCATTGCTAAGATGGCACGTGAGTTAGATATTTTAACGGTTGGAATTGTTACTATGCCATTTCAATTTGAAGGAAAAATGCGTAACGAACAAGCTCAGCGTGGCGTGGAACGTCTGCGGGAACATGTTGATTCTTTGATAGTAATTAATAACAATAAACTTCGTGAAGTTTATGGAAACCTTGGATTCAAAGCTGGGTTTTCTAAAGCAGATGAAGTACTATCAACAGCTTCTAGAGGGATAGCAGAAGTGATTACACATCACTATACTCAAAATATTGATTTACGTGATGCTAAAACAGTATTGAGTAAAAGCGGAACAGCAATTATGGGTTCTGCTACAGCCTCAGGTCAAACAAGAGCTCAAGAAGCAATTATGAAGGCTTTAGATTCGCCCTTGCTTAATGATAATAAAATCACAGGTGCTAAAAACGTATTGTTGCTTATCGTTTCTGGTTCTCAAGAGATTACTATTGATGAAATTGGTGAAATTAATGACCATATTCAAGATGAGGCAGGACACGGTGCAAATATAATTATGGGTGTAGGAGAAGATGAATCCTTGCAAGAATCTATTTCGGTAACTATAATAGCTACAGGTTTTGACATTGATCAGCAATACGAAATATCCAATACTGAAGCTAAGAAGGTAATTCATGCTTTGGAAGATGACAGTAGAGGAGATGATGTTGAGGTTCAAAGTATGGAGCCAGCTATTATTTCTCCGGATATTGTGCTAGAAAAAGAAGAAACGGAAGCGCCAATTGTACATACTTTAATAGATGATGATTTTGAAGAGGAAACGTCTGTCCTAAAAAATGAATTGATTCAAACCACTGAAGCTATCCGAAATATTAATGTGATATACGATGAAGTCTTAGATGCTAAACCAGTTACTGAAGAGGATTTTATAATCACTCCAATTCAACAAGTGGAAGACCTAGAATTAGAAGATAAAGAGGAAGAACAAATAACTTTAACTTTTGATTTACCGCTTTCTAATCTAGAAGTAGAAAAAATTGAAGAGCCAGAAAGTACCGATGAGAAAATGTTATTTCAATTAGAAGAGGACGTCAAAGATATTGATGTTACCGATCCTGTTGAGTTAATTTCGGTTACAGAAGTTAATGAAGAAGGAGAAAAACGTTATGTGCTAGATGATTTGGCCACAGCAGAAATAGACACTTCTACAAAGGCAAAAAAAGAAGTTGAGGTTAAAGAAGAAATAGTTTTTGAAAAGAAAACCATTCCTGCTGAAGAAATTGAAGAAGAGGTAACGGGAGAAATAGATCCAATGAATAGCCCAATATCTGAAATTTTAAAGGCTAGAGCAGATGAGCGTCGTAAAAAGATGAAAGACTTTAACTATAAATTTAATAATGCTAAAATAGACGAAATAGAAAAGGAACCAGCTTACAAGAGACAGGGCGTTAATTTGGATGACGTACAACACTCTTCTGAGACTAATGCTTCTCGTATGTCTGTTGGTACAGACGATAATGAGGATATACAATTAAGAAGTAATAATTCTTTTTTACATGATAATGTTGATTAATTATTAATCTATTGAAGTACTTTTTAAGTACACCATTGAACCCGAAAAGTCCCTCGCTTTTCGGGTTTGTAATTTTGATATGTTTAGTATCTTCGCAATTCAATAAATTTGATTAAGATGAGTTTACAACAAGACATAATGTCGGCCATGAAAGCGGCGATGAAAGAAAAAAATCAAACAGCATTAGCAGCTTTAAGAGCTGTAAAGTCTGAAATTTTATTAGCACAAACTTCGGGGGGTGACTCGGAATTAACAAATGATGATGAAATTAAAATATTATCAAAGTTGGTAAAGCAACGGAAAGATAGTGCAGCAATTTTTACAGAGCAAAATAGATTAGATCTTGCAGAACCAGAATTGGCACAAGCACAAGTTATCAGTCAATTTTTACCTGCACAACTAGATGAAACCGCTATAACTAAGGTGGTAGAGAAAGTTATAAACGATACAAGTGCAGAAGGTATGAAGGATATGGGGAAAGTGATGGGGATAGTTAATAAGCAACTTGCCGGACAAGCAGACGGTAAAACTATCTCTGCTATTGTAAAAGTAAAGTTAATGTCTTAATCGCTTTGTAGTGAGATGTCACCTTTGGCGCAGTCAAAAGGTTACGCATAAAGCCATGGCCTCGTAGTTCAACTGGATAGAATATCAGATTTCGGCTCTGAGGGTTGGGGGTTCGAATCCCTTCGAGGTCACGAATAAATAAGACGCCTCTAAAAATGTCTGAGCTTGCTCAAGCATTTTTAGGGGTGTTTTATTTTTAAAGCGTAGCATTAAGTAAATTATTTTGAAATTACTCTTCCAGAATTTAAATAAATTTTAAGTAATGTTCTAAAACCAATTCTGATGCTTCAATTTGAGGAAAATGTCCAATACCTTTCAGTTCGATAACATCAGGATTTGGAATTATTTCTTTATATCGTTTTACCAGGTGTTGGCCTGAAATTGGATCGTACGTGCCATTAATTAATCGAACAGGAATATTGGCTTGCTGAATAGCGACAACCCATCGAGTTCTATTATCTTTTCGTTCTTGCATATATCGTATTAATAAATGAAAAATATATTTGCCTCCATTTCTACTGATCAAATTCCAAAAATCATCTAATTCCTTTTCTGTTGGTTGGGTATTGGGTCCAAATATTTTTTTAAAGTTCTTTCCTAATTTTTTTCGGTTAAAAAGCCTTGATACGATGTATCCCGCCGGACTCATTAATATTTTCTGGATTAATAAAGGTTTATGAGTTTCAGGAAATAATCCACCATTCAAAAAACAAAGAGATTTAATAACTAATCCTTCTTTTTTAACCTTAATCCGTTGATTGTATCGTGCTAATAGTTCTTGAGCAACCGTATCCCCATAATCGTGACTCAAGATATTAATAGTTTTGATGTGTTTTGAGATTAGAAATTGTTCTATTAGATTAGAATGATCAAAAATACTATATGGATAATTTTTTGGTTTGGCGGAGAATCCAAACCCTATCAAATCAAGAGTCAATACTCTAAACTTAAAAGTAAGTTGTTTATATATTTGCCACCAATCCCATGAGGCTGTTGGAAAACCATGAATGAGTAAAATAATATCTCCTTTACCTTCGTCAATATTGAAAATTTGATGAGATTTATACATGAAATATTCTCCTTTATTTTTCCAATATTCTAGAGTCATTTAAATTGTCTATTAAATCTGGGTTTTTTTTTGGTGTTGCCTAACGATTGGAGATGCATATTAACTATATCCATACTATATTTTACCTAAGATAATAAATCTTTTATATCCAAAAAGATACTATTGGTAAGGTTCTTATAAATATAGTATCAAATAAAAGAGCATTAGATTTTTTTGTTTTGAACATAAATAGTTTTTCTAAAGCTGTAAATTTGGTTGTATAAATAAGTATTTAGCTAAATTAATATATGTACAAAATTGCCATAATAGCAGGAGCAAGACCTAATTTCATGAAGATTGCACCTATAATACATGCATTAGAAAGGGCTAGGCAAGTAGTAGGATTAAGTTATAGATTGGTGCATACCGGACAACATTACGATAAAAATATGTCTGAAAGTTTTTTTGAGCAATTATCTATCCCTCAGCCTAATATTAATTTAGAATGTTCTGGAGGTTCTCAGGCAGAACAAACAGCCAGTATTTTACTAGCTTTTGAAAAGGAATTAAAGGCTAATCCTGCTGATTTAGTTTTAGTTGTTGGTGACGTTACTTCTACAATGGCATGTGCACTCGTTGCAAAAAAACTAAATACCAAAGTTGCCCATGTCGAAGGTGGAATTCGCTCTGGTGATATGACAATGCCAGAGGAAATAAATAGAATTGTAACTGATAGTATTGCTGATTACTTTTTTACAACGTCAGAATTAGCAAATCAAAATTTAAAAGCAGAAGGAATTAAAGAGTGTCAATTGTTCTTGGTAGGTAATACAATGATAGATACCTTATTTAAAAACAGATCTCGTTTTCTTAAACCCAAAATATGGGAAGACTTGGGTTTGAAGTCGAGGGATTATTTGGTACTAACAATGCATCGCCCAGCAAATGTAGATGCCGAACAAAAGTTAGAAGAAATGCTTATCGAGATTTTGCTTCAAACAAGAGATATGCCAATTATTTTCCCAGCGCATCCAAGAACTAAGAGCATACTTTCTCGATTAGATATTCAAAATCAAAGACTTCATGTTATCGAGCCTTTAAGCTATTTAGAGTTTAATTATATGGTAGAAAATGCTAAAGCCGTTATCACAGATTCTGGGGGAATAACTGAAGAAGCATCTATAATGAATATTCCGTGTTTGACGCTACGCGACAATACAGAACGTCCAGAAACTATTGCCTTAGGTACAAATGAACTCGTAGGCACAAATCCTCAAAATTTAAAACCATATTTAGATACCCTATTTAATGGTACATGGAAACAAATGCAATCTATTCCGTTTTGGGACGGCAAAACTGCTGAGCGCATTGTTGAGGTAATTACAGAAAAACTAATTAAGAATTAGCTAAACGCTTTAAGTTAGTAATTGTTCCTTGTTGATTATCACTTTTAAAAACATGACTTCCGGCAACAAAAACATTAGCACCGGCATCAGCGAGTGTTTTTATGTTTTGGTCAGTAACGCCACCATCAATTTCTATTAACGTATCTAAACCTTGCTCGTCAATCATTTTACGAAGCTTTTTCACTCGACTGTATGTGATATCTTCAAATTTTTGACCGCCAAAACCTGGGTTTATAGACATCAATAATACCATATAGCATTCTGGTAAAATATCTTCTAAAACTGAAACTGGTGTGGTTAAATTTAAAACAATACCAGCTTTACATCCAGCAGCTTTTATTTGTCTAAGAGTGCGGTGCAAATGCACTGTACTCTCATGATGTACCGTAATTATGTCAGCCCCAACTTTTGCAAATTCTTCGATATAGCGTTCTGGCTTTTCAATCATTAAATGCACATCTAATGGTTTAGTTGCATGCTTTTTTATTGCTGCAATTACTGGCATCCCATAAGAAATGTTAGGGACAAAATGGCCATCCATGACATCGATATGAAACCAATCGGCATCACTATTGTTAACCATTTCTGTATCTCGTTGAAGGTTGCCAAAATCGGCAGCCAGCATTGAAGGTGCTATTAAGTTTGAAGACATTTATGAAAGAAATTTGTTTTCACAAAAGTAATTAAAAAGTTGGCGTAAAAATATCTATAACGATAAAAAAATTGAACCCACGGTAATCAGCCGTGGGTTCTTTCATCAATCAAAAAACGAACAGTTATGTTTTGTAACTGTTGTTGCTGTAATTTAGTCGTAAATCGTGTTGTAATCTAACAAAAATTAATTGAATATTAAAATAACACTATCACTATCCTAAATAAGTTTTTAATATTTTACTTCGAGAGGTGTGTTTTAACCTACGAATTGCTTTTTCTTTAATCTGTCTAACACGCTCTCGTGTAAGATCAAAAGTTTCACCAATTTCTTCTAAAGTCATAGGGTGTTGGTTTCCTAGACCAAAGTACAACCGAATAACATCTGCTTCACGGGGTGTTAATGTTTCAAGTGCACGCTCAATTTCAGTTCTAAGTGATTCATGAAGTAAATCTCTATCAGGATTAGGAGACTCACCACTACGTAACACGTCGTAAAGGTTAGAATCTTCACCTTCAACAAGAGGAGCATCCATAGATACGTGACGCCCAGAATTTTTCATAGACTCCTTAACGTCGTTAATAGTCATATCTAATTCCTTAGCAATTTCTTCTGCAGAAGGTGGGCGTTCATGACTTTGTTCTAAAAAGGCAAAAGTCTTATTAATCTTATTAATAGAACCAATCTTATTCAGAGGTAAACGTACAATACGAGACTGTTCAGCTAACGCTTGTAAGATAGATTGTCTAATCCACCATACAGCATAGGATATAAATTTAAAACCACGTGTTTCATCAAAACGCTGAGCAGCTTTTATTAAGCCTAAGTTACCTTCATTGATTAAATCAGGTAATGTTAATCCTTGATTTTGATATTGTTTAGCCACCGATACAACGAAACGTAAGTTTGCCTTTGTTAACTTCTCCAAAGCGATTTGATCACCAGCTTTAATTCGCTGAGCCAATTCTACTTCTTCGTCTGCTGTGATAAGATCTACTTTACCAATTTCTTGTAAGTACTTGTCTAATGAAGCGGTTTCTCTGTTAGTTACCTGCTTGGTGATTTTAAGTTGTCTCATGTAATATTATGTATCCTTAATTTTGGGGCAACATAATGTTGCGCTTTAGTTATACGCAATAAAGGTAGAAAATGTTACAAGACTCTGAATTTATTTTTATGATTACCTTATTCAAAGTCAAAAGTTTCATTATCTAATTGTATTCGTGTTTTCAATTTATTTATTTTTTGGTGCATACGATTAAAGAACAAGGCACGATCTTTTTCACCAGCATTAACTAATAGTTTTGATATACTCATTTGTTTCTGAAAAAATTCAAACATGAGTTCACAAGTTGGTTGGTGCTCAATTTTAAAGTAGCTAATTACTGTAAATGGTGTAAAAAATACTTTTTGGTAAGGCGTTTTAACCATTATTGTATTACTCATGGTATGGATATCATTGACATATAACTGGTAACTAGCTTTGTTATTTGAGCCAATTAAGGATTGTTGAATGGCTTGCTTTTCTATGTGAAGGATTACTTCCCTGATGTCATCACAGATTAAAAGGGCTAGTTCTTTTGAAAGCATGCCTGCTTCAAAATAATATAGTACTTGTTGAAGTGAACCATTAATTGTAGTGTTATTCCAGATTTCTGTGATGTTAATGTCTTTGTAGACTTCGCCCAATTGAAAAGCATTATTTAGTAAAGATTCAGGTATTTGCTTTATAAAATCATCAAAAGTAACCTTATTAGAAGTCATTTCTGTGTCAACATCTTTGAGCCAAACATAAATTTTGTACCGTGATAAATAGGAGTCTTTGAGTGTATGGAAAAGAGGAATATCTTTTGCGGAATATATTATTGAAGCACTTTTTAATTTGGTTAATGGAAAAACACTATTGTAAGATTGTTTTAACCAAATTTCTAATCCTTCTTTATTGTGAATAGGTGGTGATAAATCAGCTAAAATTGTTGTCTTGCTTCCAACTTCAAATAATTTATTAAGCGAAATTTTATAATGTTTTGCGAGTTTTACACTTTCATCTAATGATAGGTTCGTTTTATTATTAATACGCCGGTAGGCAGCATCATAACCTATGTCCAAAACACTTGCTATTTCTTCAATAAACGAAGTTTTATCATTTGATTTTGACTTTAAATAGTCTATAAATTTTTCTTGCATTATTTAATAAATAGTAGTACTTGGAAGTATGTATTTGTAAAAAATAAGAAAAATAATTTACATTTTGAGCAAATATTAGCAATGAATATGCAAATATCACAATTAAGTTTGAAAATGAATTTTAATCACTCAATAATGAAGAATTTATTTTTTACGATTGTATTATTTTGTTTGGTAATTATTTGTCATTCCCAAGTTGCTAAAAATCCTGACAAGTTTAAGTACTATTCTTTTTCAGTATCACCAATTACTGTCTATTTTGACTCTTCAACTGGAGGAATTGCATTAAATGCAGAAGTCACTTTTTCTTATAATAAACATTTATTTCAACTCTCTTTTAATACAGGTTCTGAGTTTACAATACTCGGTGGCGAGGGAGAGTCTTATGATCAGTTTAATATTTCTTATGTAAAAGAATTAAAATTAAACAAGACCATACACTTTGATGTTTTTCCTGGTTTGGGCTATTTTTCTTTTAAACATCAAAATGTAAACTATGATTTAAAAAGAGTAACAGGTTTGGGTATACCACTTGGTACAAAATTGAGATTCAAAGTTGGTAAACGCTTCTCCTTAGGATTAGGGTATCTGTTAAATTTTAATTCAATTAACAATATAAATACACTAGGAATTTTACTGCAATGGGATAAAATTTAATCAAAATCAATAAATTATGAAAGCTATTTTAACAACTAAAACTACTCTTGCATTATTAATGTCTGTGATAATTATTTTCCAGAGTTGCAGTGTTTATAAATCCAAACCAGTAAGTCTAATAGAAGCCTCGAAGGAAAATATAAAGGTTAAAGTGAGAACAAATACTAACATGAAAATGAAGTTTAAAAGAATCGAGTATGATGGTGTTAATTTTTATGGTATACAAAAAGAAAATGGGGAGTTAATTAAAATAAATCTTTCCCAAAATGAAATAAAAACTGTAAAATTAAAAAATAAAGGATTATCAATATTTCTAAATATTTTGATTATTGCAACACTTGCGGTTTTGTCTCCAGCAATAGTCTTTGCTGCAGGTGGGGGAATTTAATTTGTATATATTAAAAAAAGCCCATCAAATTTTGATGAGCTTCATTTATAATTTAAAAGAAATTAATCCTCTTTCTTGTCTTCTCTAGGTTTTCTATCATCTCTGCGATTATCGCGTCCACGATTGTCTCTACCTCTGTTGTCACGACCTCCAGAACGATTATTATCTCTCTTAGGTCTTTCTGCATAACCTTCTGGTTTTGGTAAAATAGCTTTTCGAGATACTTTCTCTTTGCGGGTTCTTGAATCAATTCCGAAGTATTTTACATCAAATACATCTCCCATATTTACAACATCAGATACATTTTCTGTACGTTCCCAAGCTAATTCAGAAACGTGTAAAAGAACTTCATTTCCTGGGGCTTCTGTATATTCTACAACAGCTCCAAAATCTAACATTTTAATTACTTTAACTTCGTAAACACTACCAACTTCTGGCTTAAATAATAAAGAGTCAATTTTTGCCATAACAGCATCAATACCCTTTTTACCAACACCTAAAATCTCAACGATACCTTCTTCAGTCACTGGGTCTTCGTTAATAACAATAGTCGTTTCAGTTTCTTTTTGCATTTCCTGAATGACTTTTCCGCCAGGGCCAATTAATGCACCAATAAACTCGTTTGGTATACGACGTGTAATCATTGTCGGAGCATGCTCTTTAACTTCAACGTTTGGTGAAGCTATAGTGTCTGTTAATTTCTCTAAAATGTGTAAACGACCGTCACGTGCCTGTTTTAGTGCATTTACTAAAATCTCGTAGCTTAATCCTTTTACTTTAATATCCATTTGACATGCAGTAATACCATCTGCGGTACCTGTAACTTTAAAATCCATATCTCCTAAGTGATCTTCATCACCCAAAATATCAGATAGTACAGCATATTTTCCAGAATCGGCATCAGAAATTAATCCCATAGCAATACCAGAAACAGGTTTTTTCATTTGTACACCTGCATCCATCATTGCCATAGTACCAGCACAAACTGTAGCCATAGAAGAAGAACCGTTAGATTCTAATACTTCAGAGACAACTCTCACTGTGTAAGGACAATCTTCAGGTACCATTCCTTTTAAAGCACGTTGTGCTAGGTTCCCATGTCCTACTTCGCGGCGTGAAGTTCCACGAATAGGTCTTGCTTCACCTGTACAAAAAGGAGGGAAGTTATAATGTAAATAGAAACGTTCTTCACCTTCGTAAGATGGCATATCTATTTGATTAGAATCTCTAGATGTTCCTAAAGTAACTGTTGCTAATGCTTGAGTTTCTCCTCTAGTGAATACTGAAGAACCATGTGTTGAAGGTAAATAATCTACCTCACACCAAATTGGTCTAATATCAGTAGTCTTTCGTCCGTCTAAACGTAAACCTTCATCTAGAGTTAAATTACGAATAGCTTCTTTTTGCGCTTTTGCCACATATTTGTGAATGAGTTTACCTAAATCTGCTTGCTCTTCTTCTGAGAATGAGTTGAAAACCTCTTCTTTAATTTCAGAAAACGCAGCGCTTCTTTCATGCTTTGCAGAGCCTGCTTTGGCAATAGCATACGTTTTGTCGTATACCATATCATGAATTTTTTTAGCCAACTCTTCGTCAGAACGTTCAGGGTCATATTCGCGTACTTCTTTTTTACCAACAGCTTCAGCTAACCGAACTTGTGCAGCACATTGTACTTTTATTGCCTCGTGAGCAAATTTTATAGCGTCTGCCATTTCTTCTTCAGAAATCTCATCCATTTCACCTTCAACCATCATTACAGAATCAGCAGAAGCTCCAATCATCATATCGATATCAGATTCTGCTAATTGTGCTCTAGTTGGGTTGATAACAAATTCACCATTTACACGTGCCACTCTTGCTTCAGAAATTGGGCACTCAAACGGGAAATCAGATAACTGTATAGCTGCAGAAGCAGCTAAGCCTGCCATAGCATCTGGCATAACATCATCATCATGAGACATTAATTGAATCATCACTTGTGTTTCAGAGTGGTAATCTTTTGGAAATAATGGACGTAAAACACGGTCTACTAAACGCATGGTTAATACTTCGCCATCACTTGGTCTTGCTTCTCTTTTAAAGAAACCACCTGGGTAGCGACCAGCTGCAGCAAATTTTTCACGGTAATCTACTGTCAGTGGTAAAAAATCTACATCAGCAGAGTGGTAGTTAGAAACTACCGTACACAATAGCATACATTTTCCTGATTGTACAACAACAGAACCATGGGCCTGTTTTGCTAATTTTCCAGTTTCGATAGAAATTTCTCTACCGTCACCTAGGTCAATGACCTCTTTGTAAGTTTTTGGAATCATAAATATTTTAATTCTCTGCTTTGATATTATACCATCAAAGTCTTGTTAAACAATGGTCGTTGTGTTGTTGTGTGTAGTTGTTGTTTGACCAATGAAAAACTGCAAGAGCTTCTTCAATTCGAGTGTTTTACGCTTTCGATTGCGTTGTATAGTAATAAAAAACCACGCTGTTAGGCGTGGTCTTTTTATTTAGATTATTTTCTTAATCCTAATTCTTTAACTATTGCACGATATCTTAAGACATCTTTCTTAGTTAAATAATCTAGTAAAGCACGACGCTTTCCTACTAATTTCACTAACGAACGCTCTGTATTATAATCTTTGCGATTTTGTTTTAAGTGTTCTGTTAAATGATTTATTCTTGCAGTAAATAGTGCAATTTGCCCTTCTGCAGAACCTGTGTCGTTAGCACTTTTACCGTGCTTAGCAAAAATTTTTGCTTTTTCTTCTTTTGTAATGTACATGCTAATATTTATGTAAATAATTGTTATGTATTCTGAAAGTCGTTCTTTCAGGCGGCAAATATAAAAAAAATAAAATAGTTAAGCTTTTAAAATATAATTATTTAAGTTTTTTACGTCTTAGATTAAACCTTTTTTAATCTGATAGGTCTTAAAACGGTGTGACACAAAAAAATTCTTGATCATTCATCTTTATGCGCAAAAGATGATGACAATTAACCTCCCTCATCGACAATTTAAATATTATAATTATGAAAAATTTTAATGACGCTTTAAGAAGCATTTTTGCCCTACTAATTATTATGGTAGCGTTAAATTCTTGCTCAAACAATGATGAAGAATTACAAATAGACACAATGTCACAAGACACACTTGAGATTGCTTTTGCAACAGAAGTAGATGCTGCTAGCTCTGCTGTTACAGATGTTGTTACCGAAGTCTTTGAATTTGATGAAGCTAATCCTAATGGTAGAGTACAGCCGCCAGTATTGCCTGATTGTATAATCATTACAGTTGTAGCCGAGCAAGGCTTTAGAGAAGTTACTATCGATTTTGGTTCTGATGGTTGTTTGGTTAGAGGCCATATATTAAAAGGAAAAATAGTGTTTTCATACACCAGAGATCTAGAGGCCCAAGAAATCTTAATTACATATAGCCTCATAGACTTTTATTTTGATAATAAAAATGTTCTGGGAAATAGAACCATTTTACGAGAACGCGAAAATGCTAATGGAAATCCACAGTTTACCCATACGTTAGATTTGACTGTTATTTGGCCTAATGGTGTTCAAGCATCAAGGTCTGGAACTAAAATAAGAGAATGGGTTGAAGGCTTTGGAAGTGGTGTTTTTAGCGATAATGTTTTTGAAGTTTCAGGAAACTGGACAACCAGCTTTGTAAATGGGAATACACATACTTATGAAGTGGAAACACCTTTGCGTAGAGAAGTTATTTGTACCTATTTTGTGAGTGGCACGGTAGCCATCCAACGCACTAATTTTGGCGGAATTTTTAACTACGGTAATGGCGATTGTGATAACCAAGCAACATTTACGTTTAATAATGGAAATGAAATAGTAATTACTTTAAACTAAAAATGAGTTGAGTTATATATTAGTTTAAAATGAAAAAGCGAGCCTTTTGGCTCGCTTTTTATATCATGCTCTTAAAGGTTGATTTTTTATTAAATCTATATAAAGATTTACCTTGTCTTTTAGGTCTTTTCTATGAGAAATGAAGTCTAAGAAACCGTGTTCTAACAAAAACTCTGAAGTTTGAAAACCTTCAGGCAATTCCTTCCCTGTAGTGTCTCGTACAACTCTTGGGCCCGCAAAACCGATTAATGCGCCAGGCTCAGCAATGTTAATATCTCCTAACATTGCGAAAGAGGCTGTGGTGCCTCCTGTAGTTGGGTCTGTACATAAAGAGATATAAGGAATGCCTGCATCTGCTAACTGCGCCAATTTAGCTGAAGTTTTAGCCAACTGCATTAACGAAAGTGCAGCTTCCATCATGCGGGCACCACCAGATTTACTAATAATCATAAATGGTAGTTTTTTCTTTAATGCAAAATCTGCAGCTCTAGCAATTTTTTCACCAACAACACTTCCCATTGACCCACCTATGAAAGCAAAATCCATACAGGCAATAACTAAATCATTTCCTTTGGATTTTCCAACTGCCGTTCTTACAGCATCCTTTAAATTTGTTTTAGCTTGAGCGGCTTTTAAACGCTCAGGATATTTTTTTGTATCAACAAACTTTAAAGGATCTTTTGATGTTAAATCAGCATCTAATTCTTTAAATTTATTATCGTCGAATAATATTTCAAAATATTCTTTACTTCCTATTCTTACATGGTATCCATCTTCAGGACTTACGTAAAAATTCTGAGCTAATTCTTTGGTGTCAACAATTTTTCCAGTGGGAGACTTATACCATAGTCCTTTAGGGGTGTCTTTTTTTTCTTCTGTTGAAGTCTGAATTCCTTTATCTTTTCTTTTAAACCAAGCCATGTCGATTTATGATTTTAGCCCGTCCAATATGTTCAGGGCAAGGTTACAATTTTAAAAATCTTTAAAATTGATAAAATTAGTTTTAGTTAGTCTTTGCAAACGTACAAAATTACGCATTATATCAAAACTACTAAATAATTAATACTGCTTTGTGTTTTTTCAAGATTATCTAAAATAAAAAATCCTGTTTTAATTTGATTAAAACAGGATTTCTATTCGCAAAATGCAAAATTATAAAGTGTCTACATTGTTTAAATCTTCAAAAGCCTTTTTTAGTCTTTCAACAAATGCATTTTCTCCTTTTCGTAACCAAACTCGTGGGTCGTAATGCTTTTTATTTGGAGAATCGGGTCCATCTGGGCTACCAATCTGTGTTTTAAGATAAGCTTCTTTTTCTCCCATATAATCTCTAATGCCAGACATAAATGCATATTGCATGTCCGTATCTATATTCATTTTAATCACACCGTAACCTATGGCTTCTCTTATTTCCTCGAGCGTTGAGCCTGAGCCTCCGTGAAAAACAAAATCTATATGATTGTGAGGTAAATTGTATTTTTCTGAAATGTGTTCTTGTGAATTCTTTAAAATCTTTGGCGTCAATTTTACATTTCCTGGTTTATAAACACCGTGTACATTTCCAAAAGCTGCAGCAATTGTAAATTGGTCACTCACCTTACTGAGTTCTTCAAATGCATAAGCCACCTCTTCTGGTTGTGTGTATAGTTTAGACTCATCTACGTCACTGTTATCAACGCCATCTTCTTCACCTCCTGTAATGCCTAATTCTATCTCTAGAGTCATGTCCATTTTGCTCATACGAGCGAGGTATTGTTTACAGATTTCAATATTTTCTTCTAGAGGTTCTTCACTCAAATCAATCATATGAGAGCTGTATAGCGACTTACCAGTTTCTTTGTAATGCTGTTCACTTGCATCTAACAACCCGTCAATCCATGGCAACAATTTTTTAGCACAATGGTCTGTGTGTAAAATTACAGGAACACCATAGGCTTCTGCCATTAAGTGAACGTGTTTTGCACCAGCTATACTACCTGCTATAGCTGCTTTTTGGTCTTCGTTACTTAATCCTTTTCCAGCATTAAATTGTGCACCACCATTAGAAAATTGAATGATAACGGGAGCATTTAAAGCTTTTGCAGTCTCTAAAACACCGTTTATTGTATTGGAGCCTATAACGTTAACCGCAGGTAAAGCAAATCCTTTTTCTTTTGCCAGTTTAAATATTTCTTGAACTTCGCGCCCTGTAGCAACTCCAGGTTTTATTGAATGACTCATGATGATTTTTATTGAATGTTTATCAATATCAAAAATAATGAAAATACACGGTTTTTATCATTTAAGAAGTGCTTAATTATTGAAATTTATACGAAATCGATATCGCTTAATGTTGTAGAAATTAGAATGGATAGTTAATTCCAATATTATAAGTAGCATTACCAAAATTATAATTGGTAAACCATCTGTTACCAGTATTTAATGAGGGGTCGTGAGTTTTGAATCCAATGTCACCTCTAAGAACAAAAAAAGTGAAATCATACCGTATGCCAAACCCACTACCAACTGCAATATCTCTTAGAGATTTTAGATTTTTAAATGTAGATTCAGGGTCGTCTTCAACGTTTCCAAAAGCATTCCAAATGTTACCGGCATCTACAAATAAAGCGCCGTCAAAATTTCCAAACAAATTGAAACGTTGCTCTAAACTAAAGTGTAATTTTAGGTTGGCCTCATTAAATTCGTTTGTATTTTGAGAGCGCCCTGGGCCTAAACTAAAAGCAGTCCATGCACGATTGTCATTTGGACCTCCTGCAAAAAAACTTTCCACAAATGGAATGTTGCTAGAGTTTCCATATGGTATTGCAATACCGAAATAACTTCTCAATGCTAACACATTTTTCTTTCCTCTAAACCCAAAATATTTAACGTAATCAAATTCAGTTTTCAAAAATTGAGAGAAGGGTACATTAAATAACTCGTATCTACCATTGGAATTTTTATCAAATCCTGCTAAACTAGAAATTCCTGAGGCTAAATTTCCAGCAATCTCGATATGAGACTTGAATCTAGAAAAATTATTATCAGACAAATCTGTCCTAGTATCTCTTATGTAGTTGAAATTTGTTGAAAGAATAAGGTTGTTTTCAGTCAATCGGTCTTTTCTTTGGTTAATGTTGTTAACATCAATATAATCTGAATCTCCTGGTTGTAGTGATGTGCCATTATTTAAAACATCATTAATGAATTGGTCTGCTGGTGCAAAAGAAGCATTAGGTGCGGGAGTCTCTAGTGTTTGGTCATCAGCTATGTAATCTATGCTACGCGCTATTTGGTTAAGCCTATTAAATGAGTTGCCATAAACTCCAAAGTAATTTTCAGGATTTAGGTTTCTGACATATTGAACATTAAATAACTCAAAGTTGTTAGTTACCTTATTATTTGGAAACCAGTTGTATGAAAATATGCTAGATAGTGTCTGTCGGTCTAAGCCAATATTTTGTTGACTGGTCGCCGTGATATTTATCCTAGTATTAGGGGACATATACTTTGGAATTATTTTATCGGTATTAAAAGGAATAAAAAACCTAGGGATATTCAGGGTAATGGCTCCTCCAAATTCATTAATATCGAAAAACGAATCTTGACTATTTCCTGCATCTTTAGATGCGCCAATAGATCCTAATAGGGAAAAATCTAACGTTTCTGCACCTCTAAATATGTTTCTTATTTTAAGACCAGTACTAAATGCAAAACCAATGGTTTGTATGTTACTTTGTGATACATCAAAAGCAAATTGAAGTTTGTACTTTTTTAAAGGGGATAAAAAGATGTTTGCTGTTAGTGTAGAATCTGCCTCATTGGGTATGTAGTCAACACCTGGATACCTAAACATTTGTAATTGATTTAAGTATTGTGAGGTTCGTGTTCGGTCTGTATCTTTATAGATATCTCCCTTTTTTATAAAAATAGCATCGGTTAACGCTTTAGGTTTAAATTTTAAATCCCCAAAACTGTAAAGATTAAAACCATTGTAAGTTACACTATCCTTGACCTGTTTACCATCAATAAGGTTTTCATTTGAAGCATCGGTAATAATGTTGACCTCTTTTATTTTATAGATTTTAAATGGTTCAATAATTGTAGAATCTCCATTTCTAATAGTGCGGTTGTCTATAAATAATTCCGTATTAAAACGGTTTTTTGATTTGAAGGTATCAATTTCAAAACGCACATAATCTTGACCAAAGAAATAAAGACCAGAATTTCTCATGAGTTTGTTAATCCTAGTGCGTTCTGCGGTAAAGTTGTCTTCATCATACTGTTGGCCTTCTTTTAAAATCGAAGCAGATACATTTGCTTTGTAAATAGAATCTATGACAGGCGTTTTAATTGTAGTTTTTAGTGTATCTAAAGTGCTTGCTTTATTTTTTGTTACTGTATACTTAACTTTTGCACGTTTACTGGAATCGAGTTCAACAGCATAATCAACATCATTATACAACCAACCTCTTTTATAGTAATAGGCACGCAACCTGTTTTTTGTTTTTTCAGCCTTACTTTCATCAAAAATTGTTGGTGCTTCACCGATACGTTTTAGCCATGAATTAAACCCTAGTGCAGACTGTTTTAGTTTATTCAGTTGCTTTTCTGATAAGGTTTTAGTCAATCTTTGGCGTCTGTTTCCTTTGTCTAACCACGTTTCAAATAGTGAGTCTCTATTTGGACGTGCTAAATTGTAGATATGAAGATTAAGAGGCACACCAATCAATGGAATTTTGGTATTTGGTTTTTGTGAAGGAATATTATTAACTCTTTCATTATTAGAAACCTTACCATCAAATTCAATTTTGTTTTCAGTTAATAAATACTGTCCGTCTTTTACGCGTTTTACTGTATTACAAGACACGCTAAAAATCAAAACCAATACTAATCCTCCTAATTTGGCCAGACTGGAATTAAATTTTTGAAGTACCTGTTTGTAATGTTTAAGGTTCAAATTGAAAGCATTTTTTTGATATTCATAAGGCTATGCAAATATTAGTCCAAAAAAGTATTAATTTGTGGCACTTATGTTTCTAACAAATGTAAATACATTTTAATGTTATCAAAGAGTCAGATAAAATTAATTAAAAGTTTATCTCAAAAAAAATATAGAGCTCAGCACAATCTATTTACGGTAGAAGGTGTAAAAGGGATTACGGAGTTTTTAAATTCTTCTTTTAAGCTGAGGCATATATATACAACGAAAGTTGTTTTTGATGTAATCGATGAGGATTGTTCAATCATATCAGATATCGAATTAAAAAAGATTAGTCAGCTTAAAAACCCAAATACGGCATTGGGTGTGTTTGAAATTCCTGAGAATAAACCTGTAGATATGTCTCAACTAATTATCGCTTTAGATGATGTTAGGGACCCAGGAAATTTGGGAACTATTATAAGACTTTGCGATTGGTTTGGTGTTAAGGATTTGCTTTGCAGTTTAGCATCAGTAGATTGTTACAATTCAAAAGTAGTGCAGGCAACCATGGGGTCGCTATCTCGTGTTAATGTGAGTTATGTGCCGCTAAATGATTTTCTTTTAAAAGCAGGTGTTGCTGTTTTTGGAACGTTTATGGATGGCGATAATATCTATAAAACAAACCTTCCAGAAAAAGGAATTCTGGTAATGGGGAATGAGGCTAATGGTATATCAACAGCAATTGAAGCTTTGGTAATTAAGCGCATAGCGATTCCTCGTTTTGGAAGCTTAAAAGCTACAGAAAGTTTAAATGTAGCCACGGCAACATCAATTTGCTTAAGTGAATTCAAAAGGAAATCTATCTAAAGGTAAAGTTTATAAACACACCTCGTGTTCTCATTGCTGAAATATTACCAGTCCAAGGACTATTTGGGTCAATATCTCTTACAACTTCATCATTTATTGCAAAAACGCCTCTGATTGACGGCGTAAATTTGAAGTAGAGTAAGTACAAATCAATTCCAAAACCTATTTCATAAAAATAATTATTTGTAGTCATCCTAAATTGGCCACCACTATTATCGCTAGGATTTTTTTCATTACTCGCTAAATTGAGTGCTGTAGAAATACCGCCAACTATAAAAGGCCTTATATTATTAATTCTATTGGTTGAAAATTTTAATAAAAGCGGTATGTGGATATATGTTGATTTTGTTTCGCGAATCAGGTCAGAAGGATTAAACTGCTGTCCTTGAAAATAACTCTCATTATATTGTAATGTATGACTTGTAAAATAGACACCTGGCTCCAGTCTTAGATTAAAATGGTCGTTGAGTCTAAGGTCTCCTGTAAGTCCTACTTGGAATCCTGTAGTTGCATCAACAAGGATATCATCTAAATTTTGTTCATATTCAAATTTAAAGTCATAACTATTAAACCCTAAAAAGTAACCCCAAGACAGTACCTTTTTGTCCATATTCTCAAGGTTAATTATTTTTTTCTTGGTAAATAATTGTGCAGAAGCCAAATTAAAGCAAAGAAAAACACCAAGCACAACTATGGCTTGTTTGGTTTTTGATTGTTGGCTATAAAAATTGTTTTCCAATGGTTTAATACTTTTTTTATTCACACCAAGACTTGAACTTATTAGGATTTTGAAGCTGTATATATGGTAGCTACTCCAAAAGTTTGGGGTTGGTCTTTGACATTAATAAACCCAATTTGTCCTAAAATATTGTTTAGTTCCTCTCCAAATGGAAAAACAGATGCAGATTCACTTAAATACTTATAAGCACTTTGGTCTTTAGAAAAAACTTTGCCAATAGTAGGTAAAATATATGTAGAATACAATTTGTAGCCTTGTTTGTAAGGTGTTTTTGTAGGTACAGAAGTTTCGAGTATCACAAAGATTCCATTTGGTTTTAAGACTCTTAAAATTTCTTTTAAGCCTTTTTTTAGATTCATAAAATTTCTAACACCAAATGCTACTGTAATCGCATCAAATGTATTGTCCTCAAAAGGTAAATCTTCAGAATCACCAATAACCATTTTAATTACACCGTCTAGTGATTTTGATTTTATTTTTTCTCTTCCTACCTCTAGCATACCATCGCTAATATCTAAACCGATAATTTCTTTTGCAGTGGTATTAGTAAGGCTAATTGCTAAGTCACCTGTTCCAGTAGCAATATCTAAAATGTTTTTTGGATGTGTGTCTCCAACTAGCTTCACAACTTTGTTGCGCCACTTGACATCTATACCAAAAGAAATTACACGATTTAAGCCGTCATATTCTTTAGAAATGGTATCAAACATTTGGGTAACCTGTTCTTTTTTATCTAGGTCACTATCCTTATATGGCTTTACATTTTTTGACATCAAAAAGTTTTTTGCAAATATAATGATAAGTTCCTACGGCTTCTAGTGAGAAGTGTTTAAAATCCTTAAGTATTTGAAGGTTAAGATTTATGTAAAACTAATTAAGTTCTTACTATATTTGTATGTTGTTTTTAAATATTCCTATATAAAACATCCATGAATATAAAATTTGGTTCATGAAGTAATACATATTTTAGATGTTCCATGTGACCATTGAAAAAACAATAAAAACACACACATGAAAATTATTATTGCTGGAGCAGGTGAGGTTGGATTTCATTTAGCAAAATTATTGTCGTACGAGTCTCAAGAAATTACTTTAATAGATAATCAGAAGGATAGTCTCTCTTACGCTGGCGAAAATTTAGATATTAAGACTATAAAAGGTGATGCTACTTCTATTTCAACATTAAAAGAAGGACGTATAGAAAACTCGGAACTTTTTATTGCAGTAACGTCCTCTGAAACTACAAATATTACGGCTTGTGTTTTAGCAAAACAACTAGGAGCAAAACGAACAATTGCACGTATTTCTAACACAGAATTTATCGATAATAAAGAAGAGTTAGGATTTTCTAAATTTGGGATTGACGAATTAATTTCGCCAGAATCTTTAGCTGCTTCAGAAATACAATTATTACTGAATCAGTACGGTTTTAATGACACCTATGAATTTGAAGATGGTAAATTAACTATGCTTGGTCTTAGGTTGTCGCGTACAGCCACTTTTATTGGAAAAACTGTAAAAGAGGCCGCAGAATTATATTCGGAATTACATTTTATACCTATTGCAATTCAGCGCTATGGGACGCAATACACAATAATACCTCGTGGTGATACCATTTTTAAAGAAGGCGATAAGGTTGTTTTTATTACCTCAAAAGGAGGAGACGAAGAATTATTTGAGCTCTCGGGTAAGGTAAAGGTTGGGATTAAAGATGTTATGATTTTAGGAGGGAGTCAAATTGGCTATAAAACAGCGAAAGATTTATGCAATAGCAAGTTTAATGTAAAACTCGTTGAAAGTAAAAAAGACACTGCAGAAGAACTTGCGGACGATTTACCAAACGCTCTTGTGATTTGTGGTGACGGTAGAAATGTTGACATCCTTGAGGAGGAAAATATTTCCCAGATGGATGCTTTTATTTCTGTAACAGGAAATTCAGAGACAAACATTATGTCTTGTTTGCTTGCTAAGACAAAAGGTGTTAAAAAGACCATTGCCTTGGTAGAAAACATGGATTATTACCAATTGTCTCAGTCTATTGGTATAGATACACTAATTAATAAAAAACTTTTAGCGGCAAATACCATTTTTAGATATATTAGAAAAGGTGAGGTTGTAGCCATGACTAAATTAACTAATATGAATGCAGAACTTTTAGAGTTTGTGGTCAAGCCGAATTCTAAAATTACAAACAAAAAAATAAAGGATTTAGATTTTCCAAGGTCGGCTATTTTTGGAGGTGTTATACGTAATAGTGAAGGACTTATACCGCTGGGTGACTTTAATATTGAAGCTGGTGATAGAGTTGTTGTTTGTTGTTTACCCCGCTCTATAGCCGAGGTTGAAAAATTCTTTGCATAAGATTTAGTTATGGCAAGGATGACACTTAATTATAAAATTATCTTACATTTTTTAGGACTTTTGTTGCTTTTTAATGGAGGGTTTATACTTATTGCTACAGCAATAAGTATAATATATAAAGATGGCGTTACCAATCAGTTGCTATTGTCTGGTTTTACTATCTTATTGCTAGGTGCTTTTGTTATGTTTAATACGCGAAATCACCGTAAGGAGATGAACAAACGTGAAGGTTATATAGTTGTAGCTTTTGGGTGGATTGTTATGTCTCTTTCAGGTTCATTACCTTATATGGTGACCAATGCTATCCCTTCATTTACAGATGCGTTTTTTGAAACCATGTCGGGATATACTACCACAGGGGCAAGTATTTTAAATGATATTGAAATAGTACCTAAAGGTGTGCTTTTTTGGCGTAGCATGACCCACTGGATTGGAGGTATGGGTATCATCGTTTTAGCCATTGCTATTCTGCCACTTTTAGGAATTGGAGGTATGCAATTATTTGCAGCAGAAGCCCCCGGTCCAGGGGGTGATAAGTTGCATCCAAGAATTACAGATACAGCAAAACGCTTATGGCTCATCTATTTTGGGTATACAGCTGCTGAAACAATATTGCTGCAGGTTGCTGGTATGTCATTTTTTGATGCTATTAATCATGCACTAAGCACACTGTCAACTGGAGGTTTTTCTACAAAAAATGCTAGTGTGGCCTATTGGAATAATAATCCTATAATTCAATATATTATTATAATATTTATGTTTTTGGCAGGGACAAACTTTGTACTCAGTTATTTTGCTTTTAAAGGAAAAGTTCAAAAGATTATAAGGGATGATGAATTTAAACTCTATTTTAAGTTTATACTTATTTTTACAATGGTAGCAGCAGTAGTCATTTATTTTAGAGCTGATGTTTCCCAATCCTCAGTCAATCATCCTATGGTTTTAGGAAAATTTGAGAGTGCCATTAGACATGGATTGTTTCAAGTATTAGCAATCATTACAACCACAGGTTTTGTTACCGCAGATTATACCATGTGGACACCATTTTTAACTGTTTTCTTTTTTGGTTTAATGTTTTTAGGAGGCTCAGCTGGGAGTACTTCTGGAGGTATAAAAGTGGTGAGACATCTATTATTAATTAAAAATGGGTTTTTAGAATTTAAACGTGCCTTGCATCCAAATGCTATTTTACCTGTACGTTACAATCAAAAATCAGTTTCAAAGGATATCGTTTTTAATATCCTAGGGTTCTTTATTACCTATATGTTACTATTTATATTTGGAGCTTTAGTGTTTTCAATGTTTCAGATAGATTTTACGTCGGCAATTGGTTTATCAGCATCAAGTTTAGGAAATGTTGGACCAGCATTGGGCGATTTTGGACCTGTAAATAATTATGCGGCTTTACCACCATTAGGGAAGTGGTGGGCATCATTTTTAATGCTTTTAGGACGTTTAGAGTTGTTTACGGTGCTCATTTTGTTGACGCCTTTTTTCTGGCGAAATCGATAAATTTTTCTAGTTCTTTTCAAAATAGTTTACTTTTTTTAAAATATTTCAATTATGACCGAGCCTATAATTTTACTGCTATTTCTTAATATTTGTACTTGGTTTCTAAGAGTTTAAGGTAATATATGCTGTAACATTTTTGAAATACCTTCGTCTTATATGTATAACCAACAAATTTTATCAGTCATGGAATTAGTAGTAAATACATTTGAAACAGAACCATTACCCGCACCAAGAGAAAGCTTTGTGTATAGAAATAAGCCTCTATTAAACTCAAGCTACAAAGCGGCAGTGCAACAGAACTTCATCAATTCTGACAAGCCTTCAGTTTTTGGAATGAGACAGCGATTAAAATTCAAACAATTTAATAGCGCCAATGCTATTGGAGTAACACTAAAATTATCACTATTTGTAATTGCAATTTCTATGATATTTTAGAACGTTAATATAATTTACAATTATTTGAAAATGCTTCTCATTTTAAAGTGAGAAGCATTTTTTTTAACTTTTTAAATACTCGTGCAAATTAAAGAAAGAATGAAAAAAGAAAACAAAAAAACCAGAACAAAGATTTTTGTATTATCTATTGTTCTGGTTTCAATAATTTTGATTAAACTATTACTAGTTTAAAGCTTTCTTAATTCGTTTTACAGCTTCAATAATTTGCTGTTGAGATGCGGCATAAGAAATACGAATGCAATTAGGGTTACCAAAAGCTTCACCAGTGACAGTAGCGACATTGGCATATTCCAATAAATACATTGCAAAATCTGAAGCATTTTTTATGGTTTGTCCATTTAATGTTTTTCCGAAATAAGCAGAAATATCTGGAAAAACGTAAAAAGCACCTTCAGGAACATTACAAGAAAAGCCATCAATTTCTGAAAGTAAACCAAGTATCAATTCCCTACGTTCTTTAAACTCATCGACCATATATTGTACCTTGTTAGGATTTGCTTCTAGAGCAGCAATTACAGCGCGTTGAGCAATGCAATTTGCGCCACTTGTGACTTGCCCCTGTATTTTATTACATGCTCTAGCAATCTCTGTCGGAGCACCAATGTAACCAATACGCCAGCCAGTCATGGCGAATGCCTTAGAGACACCATTAACAGTTATCGTACGTTCAAACATATCACTAAACTGCGCCATACTAAAATGCCCACCTATAAAGTTGATATGTTCGTAGATTTCGTCAGAAACAATATATATGTTAGGATGTTTTTGAAGTACATCTGCTAGCGCTCTTAACTCTATTTGACTGTATACAGAACCACTAGGATTACATGGTGAACTATACCATAGCATTTTGGTTCTTGGTGTTATAGCTGCTTCTAGTTGAGCAGCGGTCATTTTAAAATCGTTTTCTAAAGAAGTTGTTACTTCAACTGGTACACCACCATTTAATTTTACAATATCACTATAACTTACCCAGTAAGGGCATGGTAAAATAACTTCGTCACCTTCATTAAGCATTACCGATGCAATGTTATAAAGTGCTTGTTTTGCACCAGTAGAAACTACGATTTGTTGACGATTGTAACTTAAGTTATTGTCGCGTTTGAATTTAGTGATGATTGCGTCTTTAAGTTCTGCATAACCGTCCACAGGTGTGTAACTGTTGTAGTTGTCATTTACAGCTTTAATGGCCGCTTCTTTGACAAAATCTGGGGTGTTAAAGTCTGGTTCTCCCAGACTTAATCCTATAATATCTTTTCCTTCTTCTCTTAATTCTCTGGCTTTTGCAGCCATTGCTAATGTTGCTGAGGTCGATAGATTATTAATTCTATCCGAAAGTTGGTTCATGCGTAGTTAGTTGTAAGTATTTTATGCTTGCATTGCAGGTTTCATTCCCATTTCTTTCAAAAACTTGAAGTGCGCAATGATTGCTTTTCTTGTTGTTTTATATTCTTTGTAAGGCAAGTTAAACTCTTTGGCAGTATCCTTTACTATCTGAGCAATTTTGCTATAGTGTACATGGCTAATGTTTGGAAAAATATGATGCTCTACTTGGTGATTTAGACCTCCAGTGTACCAGTTTACTAACCAATTTTTTGCTCCAAAATTAACCGTTGTTTTTAATTGATGTATTGCCCAGGTATTTTTCATGGTGCCATCTTTTTCTGGCATCGGCATCTCAGCTTCATCCATGACGTGTGCCAATTGGAAAACTACACTCAAAATTAAACCTGCTACATAATGCATTAGGAAGAATCCAATTAAAACTTTGTACCATGCCAAATCGGTTAACACGATAGGAATTACAATCCACATGGAAACATATATTAATTTAGAAATTACCAACTTACTCCAATTAACGACAGGGTTTGGTAACTTACCATACGATAGTTTTCGCTTCATATAGCGATACATTTGCTGAAAATCAGTCGTTATTGCCCAATTGATAGTTAATAACCCGTAAAGCAAAATAGAATAGTAATGTTGAAACTTATGATGTTTTTGCCATTCCGAATGTTCTGAGAAACGAAGTACACGACCAGCTTCTAAGTCTTCATCATGTCCATGAATATTAGTATAAGTGTGGTGCAAAACATTATGTTGTACTTTCCAGTTGTATACATTTCCAGCTAAAATATAAATACTACTTCCCATTAAGCGGTTTACCCATTCCTTGTTAGAAAATGAGCCATGATTTCCATCGTGCATCACGTTCATACCAACACCTGCCATGCCAATTCCCATAACTATAGTTAATAAAAGCTGACCCCATGTAGGGATGTCTAATGTTAGAAGTAAAAAATAAGGGGTTAAAAATAAGGCAAACATCACAATTGTTTTTATCCAAAGCTTGTAATTGCCAGTGCGCTTTATGTTATTTTCTTTAAAATAATCATTTACACGTTTATTGAGTGTTCTAAAAAATTTAGCTGAATCTTTTCGAGAGAAAGTAAGTGCTTTTTGGGTATTCATAAATAATCAATATTTAATGCTTAACGCAACTATCTTTTGTTAAGTATAGAATGCACAAAGATAATTAATATATATGCTCGATTTGTATAACAATGTTAAATTAACAAATTTAAAAATAACTATTTTTGCCAAAACCTTTATATGGAGTTGATTTTAAAATATTTCCCTAATCTTTCTGAACTGCAAATCAATCAATTTGAAGCGTTACTATCACTTTATAAAGATTGGAATTCTAAGATAAATGTGATTTCTCGTAAAGATATTGACGAGTTATATTTAAGACATGTTCTCCATTCTCTAGCCATAGCAAAAGTGATGCCTTTTGCAAAGAAATCATCGATATTAGATGTAGGGACTGGTGGAGGATTTCCTGGTGTGCCTTTAGCAATTATGTTTCCAGAGTGTCAATTTCATTTGGTAGATAGTATCAATAAAAAACTGAAAGTTATAAATGGCGTGGCCGAGTCTTTAGAACTAAGTAATATTAAAACCACCCACAGTAGAGTAGAAGATATAGATGAACAGTTCGATTTTATCGTAAGTCGTGCCGTAACAGCAATGCCAGAGTTTACTAAATGGGTAAAAGGAAAGATAAAAAAAGAACAGAAAAACGAATTTAAAAATGGCATTCTTTACTTAAAAGGTGGAGACCTAACCGAAGAGCTAAAACAATACACAACAGTTAAGCTGTTTCCGCTAATAGATTGTTTTGAAGAAGACTTTTTTGAAACAAAAAAAGTAGTGTACTTACCTATGAAGTATAAATAAAAAAAGCGCCTCTAAGGCGCTTTTTTTTATCCTAAAAATGGATATCTGTAATCAGTTGGTGTTACAAAGGTTTCTTTTATTAGTCTTGGAGATACCCAACGTAACAAGTTTTGTGCGCTTCCCGCTTTATCATTAGTTCCTGATGCTCTAGCACCACCAAAAGGTTGTTGGCCAACAACTGCTCCAGTTGGTTTGTCGTTGATATAAAAGTTTCCTGCTGAATTTTGTAAAGCTTTAGTTGCTTCCTCTACCGCATATCTATCTGTAGATATTATAGCTCCAGTTAGAGCATATTCACTAGTTTCATCAACGAGTTTTAAAGTTTCAGCATAAGCATTATCTTCATAAACAAAAATAGTAATCACAGGACCAAAAAGCTCAGTACACATGGTCGTATATTTTGGGTCGCTCGTTACTATAACAGTTGGTTCAATAAAGTATCCTTTAGATTTGTCATAACCACCTCCAGCAATAATTTCGGCATTGCTGTCTGTTTTCGCAGCGTCGATATACGACGCTAATTTATCAAAAGAACTTTCGTGAATAACTGCTGTAATAAAATTGCTCATATCTTCTGGAGACCCCATTTTAAAAGAAGCAATATCTTCTACTAAATGACGCTTCACGTCCTCCCAGATGCCATTTGGAACGTATGCTCTTGAAGCGGCAGAACATTTTTGACCTTGAAACTCAAATGCGCCTCGAGCTATAGCTGTTGCTACTTGCTTAGCATTAGCAGATTTGTGAGCCACAATAAAGTCTTTACCACCAGTTTCACCAACGATGCGTGGGTACGTTTTATAATTGTGAATATTCTCTCCTATTTGTTTCCATAATTCTTTAAATATATACGTAGAGCCCGTGAAATGAAGACCAGAGAAGTCAGGACTTGCTAAAACAGTATTTGTTATCATAACTGGATCACCGAAAACAACATTTATAACACCATCTGGCACACCAGCTTCCTTAAATACATCCATGATAACTTTAGCAGAATATACTTGACTATCGCTAGGTTTCCAAACAACAACATTACCCATTAATGCCATACAAGCTGGTAAATTACCAGCAATTGCAGTAAAGTTAAAAGGTGTTACGGCATAAGTAAAACCTTCAAGAGGTCGGTACTCAACACGGTTCCATGCGTCACTTGTACTTTCTGGTTGCTCCATGTAAATATCTGTCATAAACTGAACATTGAAACGTAAGAAGTCTATAAATTCACAAGCCGCATCAATTTCTGCTTGATGTATAGTTTTTGACTGCGCAATCATTGTTGCTGCATTAATTTTTGCGCGATAAGGACCAGCAATTAACTCAGCAGCTTTTAAGAATATGCCTGCACGTTGTTCCCATGGCATTTGTGACCAAGTTTTGCGAGCTTCTAATGCTGTAGCAATCGCATCATCTACATGAGATTTTTCAGCAAGATGGTATTCGCCAACGATATGCTGGTGGTCGTGCGGTGGTGACATAGTTCTGGTATTACCTGTTTTTACATCTTTACCATTTATGTATAATGGAACTTCAACCTTACTATTAATCATTGATTTGTATGCCTCAGAAACAGCCTCGCGCTCGGGAGAACCTGGCGCATAAGATTTTACAGGTTCATTAACCGCTACTGGAACATTAAAGAATCCGTTTGCCATAAGTTTTGTGTTTTAATTAAAAATTTTTGAAAGTGCAAAGGTACGATTTTTAGGTGATTAATGAGGACTTCAAGTCTTAAGGAAAACATAATTATAAATTTAATTTTGTAAGTTGCTTTCCCTATTAAGGACAAAGTAAATTAATAAATAGAATTAAGCTTTTTTATGCTCGTAAATGATGCCTTTGTTATCACAATGGCCTACCCAGTAACCATTGTATCTCATGCTGAAGAATGGTATTCAAAGTTTTTGAGATTTGTTTTTATTGGTAACAAAAAACATGTCAGAGCTGGTCATGCAGCTTTAGTTTTAATTCACAAGAAAAAGGTGTTTTAGAGTATCATGATTTTGGAAGATATATTACTGCCTCACCAAATGGTCGTGTAAGAGGACGAAAGACAGATTTTGAATTAAATTTCCATTTAACGGCTGAGATTAGTGATGATAAAATTCAGAATCTCGATACGATTTTGAAATTTCTAGCAACTCATCCAAAACTTACTCATGGCGATGGTGATTTATATGCTTCCGTTTGTAATCTGGTTAATTACCAATTAGCAAAAACGCATATAACTAAAAGACAGAATGAAGGATTTATACGTTATGCAGCTTTTATTAATGATGCATGCAATTGTGCAAGGTTTGTTACGGATGCTCTGATTGCTTCAGTCACAGATTTAGGTATTAAAAAAAGGCTCCTAAAATCCAAATGGTTTACACCAAGTACCATTGGTAACGTGGTTATTGCAGATACCGAAGACTATGTTTACAAAAAAACAGATACAGGTACAATACATCAATTTACATCTTCTGTTAGCAAAGAGAATAGACGCTTGTTTTTGGATAAATTAAAAGGGTATAGCCCGAGTTTAAAAGGAACATTAGAGCCAAAGCCTAATGATGAAAAGAATAATCATGCACAATGGTTAAGTGGAATTGCAGCTGGAGCTTGGTTCGAAATTTATGATTTAGAACATGAAAAGGAATACCGTTACAGAAGAATTTCGCCTTACGGAAATATTGATTGTGATGCGATTTATAAAATAGAAACTGAAGGATTTAAAATTGAAAAGCCTTATAAATTTAGACATTACTCTAACTGTAAATTCTTTCATATTGCCCAAAATGAAATAACCTATAGGTTTGAATTTTTAAGACATTTTAAAGATTAATTAAGTGAAAAAGGAGCGCTTAATTTAAAAGAGGGAATAAATACTTTAAACTTTTTGGAGTTAGAAAAACTGACCATATTGTAATAACCACGTATACTGCCAAAAGGAGATGTGAGTAAACATCCAGAAGTATAGGTGTGTGTCTCGCCAGGCTGTAGTATGGGCTTTTGGCCAATAACACCATCTCCACTTACAGTTTCAATATTATTCAGGGCATCTTTAATTTTCCAGTAGCGTGAGTTGAGCTGTACGACGTCCTTACTTTGGTTTTCTATCGTAACCTTATACCCAAAGGCGTAGTTGATTTTATAGTTTTTATAAAATGTGCCTTCAAAATTAGTCTCTACGGAAATTTTAATTCCACTTGTAACTTGCTGAACCATTTATTTTTCTTCTTCAAAACGAAGATAATGTATTTTTGTTTTTTTGGCAATATTTAGTTTAGCTTATCACTTTTTTTAAGAAATGTTTAGTAACGTAGGATTCTATCGTTTCAAAAAAGTTTACAATATCCTCCTTATCCAATACGCTATTTATAGTTACCATTCTGATGAATTCAGTTTCTTTAAACCTTCCGAAGCCAACCATGAGCTTAGCATCTTCATAAAGTGCAGTACAAAGTTTGTTTGCTGGGATGTTTTTGTAATTGAAACAGACAGAAATAGAATCGTCAAAGTTATACAACTCATAGTCTGGGTTATTGCTTATATAGTTTCTCGCTATTTGTGCTAATTCAAATTGATGATCTACAATTTTCTCTAATCCTTTTGTGCCAATAGATTTCCATAAAGTCCATAGTTTTAAAGCATCATTACGTCTGCCACATTGTAGAGATATTTTACCTAAGTTATAGTCGTCACTTTCAGTTTGGTATAGGTAATCAGCTTCGTTAGAAAAAGAGTGATGTAACTGCGACTTATGTTTTGTTATAATTATAGAGCAACCTAGAGGTGTGCCTAACATTTTGTGCGCATTTATGCTAAAGGAATCAGAAAGATAAAGCCCGTTAATTAAATGTTTGTATTTGGTGCTAAAAATTACGCCGCCGCAGTAGGCGCCATCTACATGGAGCCATAAATCATACGTTTTACAAACGTTGCTTATTGCAGTAATATCATCAAAAGCACCAAGAACAGTAGTGCCAGCCGTAGCATTTACAAAGAACGGATGGTAACCATTGGCGATATCAGTTTCAATAGCAGCATTTAGGTGTTCTGCATCCATCTCTCCTCTGAAGTTGGTATGTATCAACCTAACATGATTTTTTCCTATTCCGGATAACATGGCATTTTTTGATATGGAATAGTGTGAAGCTTCTGAAGTGTATAAGGTGAGTTTTTGTGAAACACCTTCTGTTCTTATTTTTGGAAATTTATAATCTCTAGCCATTAACAATGCCATAAAATTAGTCATAGATCCTCCAGCTGCAAGAGTGCCATCACTGTTATTTGGGTAACCAGAAAGTTGACAAATATTGTCTATAATTTCTTTTTCAATCCCTACTTGTGGCCCTGCCACTTTGTACGTATACATGCTATTGTTTAGTAAAACGGCTAACATGTCACCAATTGCGGCTTTACCTATTCTTCCCCCAAATAATTGATTGAAAAATGATTTTGATGCTGTTTTTGGCGTATACCTAATAACGTCTTTTAGAGATGTCATTAACTGCTCGTCAATTATTCCATCTTCCTTCAGAGAGAGATCCAGAGTGTTTTGTAATGTTGTAGTAGAAATCGGTTTTGCAACAGGATTTTTTTCTCTTCCTCAAGAAGAAAATCGCATAATTCTGAAAACAGTTTGAGGTCTTGTTGCTTCATTTTTGGTTTTAGTTATTGTAATGTCTGTCTGAGAAGTAACAAGATGCTTACAAATAAAATTTTGATAGAAAGGTAATTTAATTTGTTATTCGCTCAGAGTTGGCTTCTCCAGAACCAATGAGTCTGTCGTAACGCGCGCCTAAATCACGATAATAAACTAGGACTTTATAGTTGTTTTCAGTTTGCCAAAAATTTCCACTAATAGCACCTTCATCAATATTTCCGTCAAAATCTACAGTCACAAACTTATAATTATAAAACCCTTGTTTTAATTTTATGATACATTCATAATCACCACTTTCTCTATTGTAAATCATACGCGTCATTTCTTCTATTTCAAAATTATTGAAGTTCCCAAACACATGCACATCTTTATTTGCAAATTCTTGTTCTCTAAGTCTAAAATGGACTAAAGTATAATCTGCCTGTGTGTCTAGGGTATTGACGTCTACAGCAGATATTTGAAAGTTACCATTGATATCGGGATTCCATGTATAAGGTCTATTTTTTCTACTTATTTGTCTAAAAAGGTAACTATGGTATAGGTCCTTTAAGTCTATAAATTGAATACCTAAATTAGCTGCGGGGACGTTCTTTGTTTCAAAGTTAAGATACTCATTTCCTGCCCAAAAAGATGCTTCTTCATCATAACGGTAAATCAATTCATTACCAACTGTGAATTGGGGCTTTAAATTTTTAATTGCTGTTTTTAGATTGTTATTTTGAATCACTAATGTTTTTATAGTTTCGAGCGGATTATTGAGACTTAACCCACCAGAATTAATCTTTATATTAACAATTTGTTTTTCATTTATGGTTTCAAAATTACGTGTTCTCTTGGGTTGAATACCAACCGAAACAATATCTTCAACCAACATAAATTTTCGTGAAAACATGACTTCATCATAGTCATCATAAACCGTAATCATATAATTACCTGATTTTAGAAGGCCACGTGTTTGTTGGTTAGGGATGTTTAAATCGTAATGCGAATAAATTTGATAGGTGTTGAGTGAGTTGAGGTAGTTTATAATTCTAATATTATCGACCCCTTTCAAATATTCACCTTTAACTAATTGTGATGGTTGCCAATCAAAATTAAAATGTTCTATTTTATAGTAAAAGTCTTCTTCGTTCCCTGTGAGCGCATCAAATTCCAGACTAAAAGGTTCTCCAAGTCTAAGAACAGGTAGTTGTGCCTGGCTTGTGCTACCTTTAAAAGTGATGGTTTTTATAAAATCTGGAGGCAGTATTTCTTCGACTTGTGTAAAGCTTAGTAAAGAAAAAGATACAGCTAGAAGTAAAAATAAAATCCTTTTTGTCATAGTGTAGAAGATTTTTAAGTCAAAGATAATCAAAATTCATACCTTAAATGGAGTCACTCAATTATCATTAACTATTATAAGGCATCTTAAAATAGTGTTTAATGATTTGGAGCTAATTAATTAAAAAAGGAACGAGATGCTTAAACAAATCGTTTTCGTTGAAAACGGTTAATAAGAATTAACTAAAAATTTTAAGTTTGCTTCAGATTATTTATCCTTTAATTCGTATTTTTGCACGGATTTTTTAGATAACTAATCTTAAGAAATATGTCAAAAGACATTAGAATAAAAAAAGGCCTAGACATTAAATTGGTTGGTGAAGCCGAAAAGACAACTGAGAATGCTATTATTAGCAATACTTACTCCATAAGGCCAGAAGATTTTCATAGTATAACACCAAAACTTGTCGCCAAAGAAGGGACTAAAGTTAAGGCAGGTGAAACTTTATTCTTTAATAAAGATGTTGAAGACATGAAGTTTGTGTCGCCCGTTTCTGGCGTTGTGACTGAGGTTTCTCGTGGAGAGAGACGTCGTATAATGGCAATTAAAGTAACGGCAGACAAGGAGCAAACTTATGTAGAGCATGGAAAATTTGATGGAACGGCAAACGAAGATGCATTAAAAGCACATTTGCTAGCTTCAGGATGTTGGGCTTTTATAACACAACGTCCTTATGACGTAGTAGCTAATCCAAAAAACAAACCAAAAGCTATTTTTATTTCTGGTTATGCATCCGCACCTTTAGCTGCAGATTTAGATTATGCACTTGCTGGTAAGGAGGCTGAGCTACAAGCTGCTGTAACAGCCTTGTCAAAGTTAACCGATGGTGGCGTGCATATCTCGGTAGGAAAAGGTACATCTTCACCACTTGCAAATTTAGATAACGCAACAACATATACGGTTTCTGGGCCACATCCTTCAGGTAATGTTGGAACCCTCATAAATAAAGTAAATCCAGTAAACAAAGGCGAAACAGTGTGGACTGTAAATGCTCAGGATTTAGTAATTATAGGTGAGTTGCTTTTAACAGGTAAGTTCAACGCAGAGAGAACAATCGCATTAGCAGGTTCTTCAGTTAAAAAACCACGTTATTTTAAAACTAAAATTGGTGCAGAAGTTGCAACTATGATTTATGATAATGGTGTTGATAAAGACGGAAATGACAGAATTATCTCTGGAAATGTGTTGAGTGGAAAACAAGTAAGTCCAGATGGTAATTTGGATTATTACAGCAACGTAATTACTGTAATTCCTGAAGGTGATGATTATGAATTTTTTGGATGGAATAAGCCAGTTTTTGATAAGGTGTCGACTTCAAGAGCTTTAACATTCTCATGGTTAACCCCAAATAAAAAGTTTGATTTAACTACGAATACCAATGGGGAGCACCGTGCTTTTGTAATCACAGGGAGTTATGAAGAGGTTTTTCCTTTAGATATCTATCCAATGCAGATTTTAAAGGCGTGTATGTATAAAGATTTAGACGAAATGGAAGCTTTAGGTATGTATGAAGTATCACCTGAAGATTTTGCATTGACAGAGTTTATTTGTGTGTCTAAACAACCACATCAAAAAATAATTAGAGAAGGATTAGACTTAATGCTTAAAGAAATTGGATAATTATTCATTGAGGAACGAAATGAAAAATATTACAAGATGGGTTTAAAACAAAAATTACATGATTTTAAAGTTAAAAATCAGGACAAGAAATGGCTTCCTGGGTTTAACGCATTATTTACGTTTTTATATATGCCAAATGAGACCACTCATAATGGTACTCATATAAAAGCAGCAGATGATTTAAAGCGAACAATGAATACAGTAATCATGGCTTTAGTACCATGTTTAGTGTTTGGAATGTTTAACGCAGGTTATCAACATTATTTAGCACAAGGTCTAATTGAGTCTGCAGATGGATTCTTAGGCGCATCTTTTTGGACTTGGGACAATTTTGTTATTGGACTTTGGAAAGTATTGCCGCTAGTAATAGTGTCTTACGGAGTAGGTCTAGTTGTAGAGTTCATATTTGCAATCATTAAAGGACACGAAGTAGAAGAAGGATACTTAGTCACAGGTATGTTGGTACCATTAATTGTACCTGTAGATATACCATTATGGATGCTAGCAGTAGCCGTTATTTTTGGTGTAGTTATTGGAAAAGAAGTCTTTGGTGGTACAGGAATGAATATTCTTAATCCAGCATTGACCATACGTGCATTTTTATTCTTCGCTTATCCTACATGGATGTCAGGTGATAAAGTATGGGTTCATGGTGCGACTGCAGCAGCAGGAACACCAGATGCATACTCAGGAGAAACTTTATTAGGTGCTTATGCACAAAACACATCATTAGCAGGGATTGATTACTGGGACATGTTCTGGGGGATAATTCCAGGTTCGGTCGGAGAAACTTCAAAATTTTTAATCATTTTAGGTGCATTATTCTTGATTTTCACTAAGGTAGGAAGTTGGAGAATTATACTTTCAACATTATTAGGTGCTCTTGCTATGGGACTAATATTTAACGGTGTGGTTTCAGCGGAATGGATTAGTGAATCCAGTAAGTTCTATGGATTAATGAGTGTGCCTTTCTGGCAACACTTAATTATCGGTTCAATATTATTTGGTGCAGTGTACATGGCTACAGACCCAGTAACAGCCTCACAAACAAATAAAGGAAAATGGATTTACGGTTTCTTAATTGGTTTTATTTCAATTATGATTCGAGTATTTAATCCGGCTTATCCAGAAGGTGTATTCTTAGCAATTTTATTAATGAATGTTTTTGCACCAACTATTGACCATTATGTGGTTCAAGGAAATGTAAAACGAAGATTAAAACGTGTAAAAGTTAAAGCAGCATAATTATGGCAGTTAACACAGATAAAAATTCGTACACAATATTATTTGCAGTTGTAATGGTATTGGTTGTAGGCTCGTTACTAGCATTTACGGCATCGGCATTGAAGCCAAATATTAAAGAAAATGAGCGTATTGAGAAGCAACAAAATATCCTTTATGCCATGGGTATAAACGGAAATGAAGGCACTGGAGACATTACCTTTGTTGATGCTAAAAAAGCTGAAGCAGAATTTGCTTCAAACGTTTCCGAACAAATTGTTTTAGAAGTAAAAGATGGTAAGATTATCAATCAAATGACTGGTGAAGAATTTGCAAATTCCAAAGATGCCGACAAAGGAATTGAGCCTTATCTAATTGATGTTAAAAAACAACAAACAAGAGTAAAAGAAGGTAAGTCTAGATATTTACCGCTTTTTATCTCAAACAATAATGGTAAAAAAGTCTATGTAGCTCCAATTAGAGGAAAAGGACTTTGGGATGCTATTTGGGGATACGTTGCTGTAGATGAAAAAATGGTTGTTCAAGGCGCATTTTTTGATCACAAAGGTGAAACACCAGGTTTGGGAGCTAACATTAAGCAACGTTATTTTATGGATGATTTTGCTGGCGAAAAATTATTAACTGATACAGGTGTTTTTAAAGGCATCAATGTTGCTAAAGGAAATAATGACCCTAAAAACGAAATTAAAGACGATTACGAAGTTGACGCTTTAGCTGGTGCAACTATTACAGGTGACGGTGTATCTGCAATGATAAAGAAAGATTTAAAATTGTATTTGCCTTACTTTAAAAATTTATAATAACTATGGGACTACTTTCAAAAAAAGACACAAAGTTAATTACTGACCCATTAGCGGATAACAACCCAATAACAATTCAAGTATTAGGTATTTGTTCTGCATTGGCGATTACCGCAGAGCTTAAAGCATCATTAGTAATGGGTATTGCGGTACTATTTGTTTTAGGTGTAGGTAATGTTGTTATTTCATTATTAAGGAACCTTATTCCTTCAAAAATTAGAATTATTGTTCAGCTTATTGTAGTTGCTTCATTAGTAATCATTGTTGACCAAGTATTAAAGGCTTTTGCTTTTGAATTGAGTAAAACACTTTCAGTATTTATTGGTTTAATTATTACCAACTGTATTATCATGGGACGTTTTGAAGCTTTTGCTTTAGGAAACGGACCTTGGAAATCTTTCCTCGATGGTATTGGTAACGCTTTAGGATATGCAGTAATACTTATTATTGTTGGTTTCTTTAGAGAATTATTAGGCTCTGGAACTTTATTTGGTATCCCTGTTTTAGGAGATCCAATTGAGAAAACCGGTGTTTATGGATTTGGTTACGAGAATAATGGTTTTATGTTAATGCCACCAATGGCGTTAATCATAGTTGGGCTTATTATATGGGTGCAGCGTAGTAGAAATAAAGATTTAATCGAAGATTAAGCGCTTAGCGTTTTAATTTAAAGTATAAGAAAATGATAGAACATTTAGAATTATTTTTCAAATCCATCTTTATAGATAATATGGTATTTGCCGTATTCCTAGGGATGTGTTCATATTTAGCAGTATCAAAAAAGGTAGCTACAGCAGTTGGTCTTGGAGCAGCAGTTATATTTGTATTGGCAATCACTGTGCCTTTAAACTGGTTGTTGGATCAATATTTATTGCAGCCAGGAGCATTGAAGTGGTTAGGTGCAGAATATGCTGATTACGATTTAGGCTTTCTTTCTTTTATAATGTTTATTGCAACGATTGCTACAATGGTACAATTAGTAGAAATAGTTGTTGAAAAATTCTCACCTTCATTATACAATTCACTCGGTATCTTTTTACCGTTAATTGCTGTAAATTGTGCCATTTTAGGAGGGTCGTTATTTATGCAGTCTAGAGAAATAGAATCTTTTGGATTAGCACTTAACTATGGTGTTTCTTCGGGGATTGGATGGTTTTTAGCTATTCTAGCGATTGCAGCTATCCGTGAAAAAATTAGATATAGTGCTGTACCAGCACCTTTAAGAGGCCTAGGAATTACTTTTATCATTACAGGTTTAATGGGGATAGGATTCTTAAGTTTTGGAGGTATGTTAACTGGTGGTGATGAAGAAGGCGAGGCTTCAACGGAACCAACAGCTAAAGTTGAAAAACTTGAAGTTAAAGAAGAAAATAAACTAGCAGAAAATACTAAAACTATAGATTAATATGATTTTAGCAGCAGGAACAACAGGAACAGTAATAGCAACAGTAGCGGCATTTTTATTAATTACTTTGGTGTTAGTTAGCTTATTGTTATTTGTAAAACAAAAATTATCGCCTTCAGGGCCGGTTAAAATATTAATTAATGGTGAACGAGAGATTGAAGTTGCTTCAGGTAGTACACTATTATCTACATTAGGTAACAATAAAATTTTCTTACCATCTGCTTGTGGTGGAGGCGGTACTTGTATTCAATGTGAATGTCATGTGTTATCTGGAGGAGGAGAAGCCTTACCTACAGAAACACCTCATTTTTCAAGAAAAGAATTACAGCATGGTGCACGCTTATCTTGTCAAGTAAAAGTAAAGCAGGATATGGAAATTACTATTCCTGAAGAAGTATTTGGTATAAAAAAATGGGAAGCAACCGTAGTACGTAACTACAATGTAGCGTCATTTATAAAGGAATTTGTAGTCGAGATTCCAGAAGATATGGGGTACAAAGCTGGTGGATATATTCAGATTGAAATTCCTGAATGCACTATTGATTATAAAGATATTGATATTACAGCGCACCCAGAAGAGCATGAAACTCCAGATAAGTTTCAGGCAGAGTGGGATAAGTTTGGTCTTTGGCCATTGACTATGAAAAACACTGAAACTGTTGAGCGTGCTTATTCTATGGCTTCTTACCCAGCAGAAGGGCGTGAAATTATGCTTAATGTACGTATTGCAACTCCGCCATGGGATAGATCTAAAAACCAATGGATGGATGTTAATCCAGGTATAGCCTCTTCTTATATTTTTGCTCAAAAACCAGGAGATAAGGTAACAATTTCTGGTCCTTATGGTGAGTTCTTTATTAATGAGTCTGATAGTGAAATGCTTTACGTTGGTGGCGGTGCAGGTATGGCACCAATGCGTTCGCATTTATATCATTTATTTAGAACCATTAAAACAGGTCGTAAAGTAACGTATTGGTATGGTGGGCGATCTAAAAGAGAGTTATTTTACATTGAACACTTTAGAAAATTAGAGAAAGATTTTCCTAATTTTAAATTCTATATGGCATTGTCAGAGCCTTTAGAAGAAGATAATTGGAAAGTTAAAAAAGATATTAATGACGAAGAAGGAGATGGTTTTGTTGGATTTATTCACAATTGTGTGATAGATAATTACTTAAATCATCACGACGCCCCAGAAGATATAGAGCTTTATTTCTGTGGACCACCATTAATGAACCAAGCGGTTCAGAAAATGGGAGAGGATTTTGGAATCCCTGATGAGCACATTAGATTTGATGACTTTGGTGGATAATCATCAAACTCAAAACAATAAAAACCCGATAATCTTAATTATTGGGTTTTTTGTTTTTAAGAAATATCTTTCTTAAACTATTTGGTGTTTAGGTTTGTCATTTTCGTATTCTAATAGCTTAGAATAGTCCATAATGTTTGTGATGTCTTCAATTTTGCATAGATAAGAAATTACAGCATAAAAGCCCTTAAAAAGGACTTCCTTATCTTTTATATTAATTGGCCTATCATTTTTATGATGTAATGGCAATTTGTAACCACAGGCTTGAAGAAAGATAGATTCAATGGTTAATAATTCCATAGGTGAATAGCCATTAAAACGCCTACCTAAATTTTGATGAACTCTGCCTATGTAACTGAGTTTTGTGGAGCCATGTTCATCTAATAGATACTTCCAGCTATCTGTGTTATCCAAAATATTTCCAACAGCACATTGTTTGCAGCATTCGGGATTTATAGTATTATTATGAAATGCTGTATATAGTTTTTTAATTGCTGCTTCAAACCGTTTTAAAGATTTCATAGTATCAATTTTATTGTTCATAAAAATAAGATACAAAAGTTTAAAAATAAATCAATTAAACTATTTGTATTCCATAATTAAAAATACTGCCGTACTGTCCCCAATATTTAAAACTTCGTGTGTCGTTAGTTCGTTTTTAGAGAAAGAATAACCAGTTGGTACATTTACTTCTCTTACTCCATCTGCGTCTTTTATTTTAAATTTACTACCCACCAAGGTATAGCCAAAATGGGGTAGATGATAGTGTAGTTCATGTCCAATCTTCGGACGGAAAGTACACTTCAATACCCGCAATTCTTTATTGTCTTCGAGTACTTCACAGACAGACTTTCCTTTCCAACCTGCTTCTAGTGGGTCTGGTAATTCAGGCAGCTCTTTTTTACAGCTATAAAATAGTGTAAATAAAAAAAATACGATTAATAAAGTATGCGGCTTAAGTTTCAAAATATTAATGGCATTATATATTGAAATAAAAGAATTAATAAAGCTACAGAAATCAAATTTAAAATAATACCTGCACGCGCCATTTGATGCACTTTTATAAATCCGCTAGCAAAAACAATGGCATTTGGTGGTGTCGCCATGGGAAGCATGAATGCGCAACTACTCGCAATAGTTACCGGAATTAATAAATGTAAAATAGGGATTTCTAAGCCAATGGCAATGCCAGCAACAACAGGAGCTAAAACTGCTGTTAGTGCCACATTGCTCATTAATTCTGTCATAAATAGCATTAAGACAATTAAAGATGCAGAAGTTATTAAAATACCAATATTAGCATTTGATATAGAGGATGAAACGACAGCCACAATTCCGCTAGATGACATGCCCTTGGCCAATGCTAAACCACCACCGAATAATATTAAAATACCCCATGATAGCTTCTGGGTGTCTTTCCAGCGTAATACAAAATCACCTTTTTTAAAATTATGAGGAATTGCAAACAAAGCTAAGGCTCCAAATATGCTTATCATAGTGTCCGTAAGTTTTAAATCTGGTAACACTGAGTTAATGACACTTCTAAATATCCAAAGTGAAACAATTAAAGTAAATACGATTAGCACATGACGTTCTTTGAGACTAAGTTTTCCTAATTTTCTTAGCTCATCAGAAATAACTGATGACGATGCTTCAAAAATTAAACCCCTATTTGGAAATAAAAATTTTACTAAAACAAGGTATACAATAGTTATAAGTAGTATAGAAAAAGGGAATCCAAAAGACATCCATTTAGCAAAACTGATTTTAGTATCGTATTCATTTTCAAGTAAACCAATTAATACTGAGTTCGGAGGTGTTCCTATTACCGTTGCAATACCTCCTGCATTTGCAGAAAAAGCAATGCCTAACATTACACTTAGTGCAAAATTTTTGTCAGCTTTAGTAAAACCATCTTTATCAGTAATCAGTAAGTTAATTACTGACATGGCAATTGGTAACATGACTACTGTGCTAGCAGTATTGCTTATCCACATACTCATAAATGCTGTAGCAATCATAAAACCCAAAATCACTCTATTTGGCGATGTTCCTGTTAATTTTATAATGAATAAGGCAATTCTTCTGTGTAAATTAACCTTTTCTAAAGCTAATGCTAATACAAAACCTCCAAAGAATAGAAATACAATTGGACTACCATAGTTAGCGCCAACCATATCCATTGGCATAATTTTAAACAAAGGAAAGAGTAATAAAGGTAGTAATGCGGTAACAGAAATAGATACTGCTTCTGTAATCCACCATATGACCATCCAAAGTGCTACCCCAAGCACTGCGTCTGCTTGTTCCGAAATTAAGTTTAAATCTGAAAATTGAAATATGAAAAATAGCATAGGTCCTAATAATAGGCCTAATCGTTTTGATATAGGATAGTTTTTCATGTCATTAAAAATAAATATTTAATATGAAACAACTCATTAAGACTAGAGTCAAATCACAGATATTTCAAAATAAAAGAAGAGTTAAAGTAAATGATAGTGCCGAAAAGGTATAATAGTATGTTTATATTCGGAAAAATCTAAACTAGACTTTACCTTTGTGTTAATTAAGATTTTGAGATATATAATGGGAAAACCGCTTTCTAAACAAGAATTACATAATCTAGCCATGAATCATGTAGGTAAAGATTTAGAGTCTCGTGGATTTGAATTTATAGCTATTAATAGCCAATTAAAAAGACACCCCCAATTTGTATGTATTGATAAAAACAGTCAGTATTTTTTTGTTATTGTAAGAGCTGTGATTTTACCTGATAACCCTAATAATTATGATGTTGTTTGGATGGAGACATTTAAAAAACACGCTTTTGAAAAAGATGCTAAAGTCTTATATGCTGGTGTTGGGCTTGGAAACCCTGATGGAAAAGATTTACCTATATATTTAAACGAAGACTATTTAATTGAGTATAACGGTATTCAAGTTTTAGATATGAATCTAAATTAAAGTATTGTAATGAAAAAAATCACGTATTTAATTATCACAGTTGTTTTATTAATCTCTTGTAAGGAGAAAAATAGAAATAAAGTCTTTAAACTAAATGGACCTATTTTTGGCACGGGCTACAATATTCAGTACCATTCTGAAAAAGGAATAAATTACCAGCCACAATTTGATAGTTTATTTGCGGTAATAAACCAATCACTTTCAACCTATATACCAACCTCAGATATCTCTAAGTGGAATAGAAATGAAAAAGTGGAAGTGGATCAGCACTTTATGAGAGTGTTTAATGCATCGAAGAAAATTTTCAAGGAGTCTAAAGGTGTATTTGATCCTACTATTGGAAATGTTGTTAATGCTTGGAATTTTGGGCCTGATGAAAATAAGTTTCTAACGGATAGCATAACTATTAATAATCTAATGAAAGATGTTGGTTTTGATAGAGTGATTAAGACCTCTGAAAAATTTATAAGACCAGTTAATACTTATCTTGATTTTAATGCTATTGCTAAAGGATATGGTATAGATGTTATAGCTGAATATCTACATTCAGAGGGTGTTACTAATTATTTGGTAGATATTGGAGGTGATATGAGAACTTCTGGAATTAATAAAGAAAAGAATAAAGGATGGACTGTTGGTATTGAAGACCCTAATTTTGACGGATCTCAATCTTATTCAAAAGCCATCACATTAACAAACAAAGGTATGGCAACATCTGGGACATACCGAAAGTTTAAAATGGATGAAAATGGGAATCGTTATGCTCATATAATAGACACAAAAACAGGTTATCCAACAAGGACTAATGTGTTAAGTGTGTCTGTCATTGCACCAAATTGCATGTTGGCAGATGGTTATGCTACAACGTTTCAAGCCATGGGTGTTAAAAACACAACTGAGTTTTTAAATACGCATCCAGAACTTATGGTATATTTTATTTATTTAAATGATGAGGGTGCTTTGCAGAAATTAAGTTTAAATGGTTTTCCTAAATAATAAAATTACTTAAAAACTACAGGAATAATCTCTCCTTTAGCTAGACAATATTTTTTTATCTCCTCTTTTGACAATTGAGATGTGTAATCCGTTTCTTCAACCTTAAATCCCACTGAACGAAGTTTGTCAAAATAATCACGTCCATAAACACGTACATGGTCGTATTGGCCGAATATTAAAGCACGTTCGGTTATATCTGTAATAGAATTGTCTTCAAAAGTCTCTTCACGATTTAAGTCTTGGGGAATTTGAAATACACCCCAACCACCAGGTTTCATAACACGATACAACTCTTGCATGGCTTTGGTGTCGTCTGGAATATGCTCTAAAACATGATTACAAAGGATGATATCGTAACTGTTATCTTCAAATGGGAGGTTACAAATATCGGCTTTTACATCTGCAATCGGTGATAGTAAATCGGTAGTGGTGTAATTTAGATTTTTTAATTTTCTGAAACGTTTAAAAAAACATTGCTCAGGAGCAAAATGAAGAACGCTTTTATGTGCTTTAAAGAAATTCGTTTCGTTTTTTAAATAGAGCCATAGTAGTCTATGCCGTTCTAAGCTTAAGGTCGAAGGGGATAAAACGTTATCACGTTGTTCTTCATATCCATATGATAAAAAAGATTTAAAACTTTTACCGTCAATTGGGTCTGTAAAGTTGTTGCCTTTTAAAAAGAAAGCCAAAATAGGACGCCCTATAAGGCTCATCCTAATGAGTATTGGTCTTGGTATTGTGTTTAATATATATTTGAAAATACGCTTCATTAAAGCACTAAAGCCTTTTGTCTAAATTCATCCTCTTCATTACTTTCAATGCCAAGAGCTTCATAGATATATGCAAAAGTAGATAGTAGTTCTGGTTTGCCGTTCACAATAGCTACGTCGTGCTCAAAATGTGCGCTTGGTTTATTGTCTAAGGTAGTAATAGTCCAACCATCCCTATGTTGCTTTATACGTTGTGTACCCATATTTATCATAGGTTCTATAGCTACAACCATCCCTTCAATAAATTTTTTGCCTCGTCCACGTTTACCATAATTTGGCATTTCAGGATCCTCATGCATTTTACGACCTAGCCCATGACCAACTAACTCACGCACTACACCATAGCCATAATCTTCACAATATTTTTGAATGGCATATCCAACATCACCAACACGATTACCTAGTTTAAATTCTCTAATACCGATATATAAAGATTCTTTTGTGACCTGAAGTAATTTTTCTGTTTCAGCATCAATTTCACCAATAGCAAAAGTATAAGCATGATCCCCATAAAAATCATTTTTAATAGCTCCACAATCTATAGAAATAATATCCCCTTCAACTAAAGGTATATCATCGGGAATACCATGTACAACTTGTGAATTTGGACTCATGCATAGGGTGTTAGGGAAATCATATAAACCTAAAAAACCAGGGATAGCACCTTGATCTCTAATGCATTCCTCAGCAATTTTATCTAACTCTAAAGATGTGACGCCAGGCTTAACAGCTTTTGCAACCTCGCCCAATGTTTTTGACACGACTAATGCAGCTTCACGCATTAATTCTATTTCTTCTTTCGTTTTTACGACAATCATTTTACATTATATTGGTGGGCAAAGATACTAAAATAAAAAAGCTATTCTTTTTTGATTAAACATGATATTTGGCAGCTTTAAAAGCATGTTTTATCTTTAAATTTGCATTCTAAAACAGGTCTTATGTATAAATTGGTTTCGGCTGAAGAAGCTGTAAAAGTTATAAAATCTAATGATAAAGTATACATCCAAGCGGCAGCAGCAGCGCCACAAGCACTTATAAAAGCAATGACTGCTAGACATGAGGAGTTGCGTAATGTGGAAATATGCCAATTACATACTGAAGGCGAAGCACCATATGCAGACCCAGAATTAAAAGACAGCTTTCATGTAAATTCTTTTTTTATTGGTAAGAATGTAAGGCACACTTTAAAGGCTGGAAATGGGTCGTACACCCCAGTATTTTTGAGTGAGGTACCTTGTCTTTTTAAACAACGAATTATTGAGCTCGATGTAGTCCTCATCCATGTGTCAATTCCAGATAGACATGGATATTGTTCCTTAGGTGTTTCAGTTGAAGCATCACTCGCGGCAATCGACAATGCTAAAGTAGTAATTGCTCAAGTCAATAAAAATATGCCACGCACCCATGGTGCAGGAATTATACACCATACAGAGATAGATTATTTTGTTGAAGCAAATGATGAGTTACCCGCACATGAAATGGTTGAGCCAACTAAGATTGAAGGTATGATTGGGGATTATGTAGCCAGCTTAATTGAAGATAGAAGTACCTTACAAATGGGTATTGGTTCAATCCCAAATGCAGTACTTACTAGATTAAAAAATCATAAAGATTTGGGCTTACATACTGAAATGTTTTCAGATGGCGTTATTGATTTAATTTTAGATGATGTTATTAATGGTAACTACAAGAAAATAAATAGAGGTAGAGCGCTTACAACTTTTTTAATTGGGTCAAAGCGTTTATATGATTATGTAGATGATAACCCTTTTGTAGAAATGAGAGCTTCAGATTATACGAATAATACTGCTTACATAAAGCAAAACCCAAAAATGGTTGCTATCAATTCTGCTATCGAAGTAGATGTTACTGGACAAGTATGTGCAGATTCTATTGGCTCATCTATGTATTCTGGTGTCGGGGGGCAAATGGATTTTATAAGAGGCGCATCTTTAAGCCAAGGCGGAAAGGCAATAATAGCTTTACCATCGGTGACACGGAAAGGAATAAGTAGAATTGTACCCAGTTTAAAGCCTGGTGCAGGTGTAGTAACAACAAGGGCCCATGTACACTATGTAGTTACTGAGTATGGGATTGCTAATTTATTTGGAAAAACAATAAAGCAACGTGTCAAGGCTCTTACTGAAATAGCACATCCAGACCATAGGGAATCTATCGATAAGGCTTATTTTGATTTGATATAAGTCTATTTAAATAACCCAAAAAATCCTTTTTTAGATTTTGGTTTTTCAAGGTTTGGCAATTCATTTGTGATTAATTGATAGACTTTACCCCAGCCTATAAAGCCACCAATATTTCTATCATCAATGAAATAATCTGCATGTATTTTTGGACTTCTTTCTTTTGAGAATTGTTCTTCGGGAAAACTTTTGTTTACAGCATAAAAGTCTATACCATTCTGTCTACAGAATGTGGTAGCTTCTTCAAGTTTTTTACCATCTCTGTACGTCCATAATATGAGTCGATGACCATCCGATTGAAGTCGTTTTAAAGTTTCGAAAGCAAAAAGTTTTGGCTTACCAATATTTGGGTAGGCATCTTCTACAATTGTGCCATCAAAATCTATAGCTAATATTAGTTTTTCTTTAAAATTCATTTTAAACCAAAGAATTCTGTGTCATTGTTATAGGCTGTTCTATTCCCATTAAGGCCAATATAGTAGGTGCAATGTCTCCTAAAATACCATCTTTAATGCTTTTTAAATTATTGTCTATTAAAATTATAGGAACTGGGTTAGTCGTATGTGCCGTATTTGGTGTACCGTCTGGATTGATCATGGTTTCACAATTTCCGTGATCCGCGATAAGTATGGTGGTGTAATTATTATTTAGTGCTGTAGTTACCACTTCTTTTACACATTGGTCTACAGCTTCACAAGCTTTAATTGCTGCTTCCATAACACCTGTGTGACCTACCATATCCCCATTAGCAAAATTGAGGCATATAAAGTCTACATCTCCTCTTTCTAATTCAGGAACTAGAGCATCCTTTAATTCAAAGGCACTCATTTCTGGTTTTAAATCATAGGTTGCTACTTTTGGAGAGTTTCTTAATATTCTAGTTTCTCCTTCAAAAGGCTCTTCTTGTCCTCCTGAAAAGAAAAAGGTAACGTGTGGGTATTTTTCGGTCTCGGCAATACGTATCTGCTTTTTACCTTCTCTTGCAAGAACTTCCCCTAGAGTTTCAGTTAAATTATCTTTATTAAATATAACAGTAATATCTTTAAAATTTTCATCATAATTGGTCATGGTTACATAATGCAAATTGAGTTTATGCATATTGTATTCATGAAAATCATTTTGAGATAAGGCTTCTGTAAGTTGTCTTCCGCGATCTGTTCTGAAATTAAAGAAGATAATAACGTCACCCTCTTTAATAGCACCAATAGGTTGATGGTCTGTATCTGTATGTATAATTGGCTTAATAAACTCATCAGTTATACCTTCTTCATAACTCGATTCTATTGCCTTTAGCACGGATTGTGTTCTTAAACCTTCGCTATTAACTAAGGCATCATAGGCCAGTTTAACGCGTTCCCATCTTTTGTCTCTGTCCATTGCGTAGTAACGCCCAGTTACCGTGGCCAATTTTGCTTTGCTCTCAGATAATTTGTCCTCTAAATCTGAAATAAATCCATAACCTGACTTTGGGTCTACATCTCTTCCATCTGTAAAAGCGTGTACAAAAACATTGTCTAATTTATTTTCTTTTGTTGCGTCTAATAAACCAAAAAGATGACTGATGTGAGAGTGTACACCGCCATCACTTACCAAGCCTAATAAGTGAACATTTTTCTTATTCTCTTTAGCGTATGCAAATGTTTTTTTAAGTGCTTTTTCTTCTTGAAGTGTTTTGTTTTTTACAGCTAAGTTAATTTTCACCAAATCTTGATATACTATTCGACCAGCACCTAAATTCATGTGTCCAACTTCACTATTTCCCATTTGTCCTTCAGGAAGTCCAACATATAATCCGTCAGTTCTTAATGTTGCGTGAGGGTAATTATTATACAGAGCATCAATAAAAGGTGTCTGTGCATTGTCAATTGCTGAAACTTTCGGGTCTGGTGACATACCCCAGCCGTCTAATATCATTAAAATTACTTTTTTCTGCATTATTATGAGATTAGTGATTTTCAAAGATAACACATCAGCTTTGATATCAAATTTCCATATTCAAAAAAATGAAATAATGAAGAATTTTTAAAGCATCATTAAAATTATTGTTTCAAAAACACGAATTATGAAGACTTTAACTTATTTATATACAAACTGTTAAACATCTGTTATCATTATGTGATTCTTGTAACATAACTAAACAGAATTCGTCTTTATAGTATATAAATCAATTATTCAATCAAAAAACTTTTAATCATGAAAAAATCAGTAACAGTTTTGGCTTTAGCATTAAGCCTTATCGTACCAACAGTTAATGCCTCAAATTTTGAAACAGAATTAAATTCTGTAACCGTAGTAGAAGAAAATACTAAAGTTAGTCCTATATGTCAGGCTGCTGCTACAGGCGATGTAGAAAAGGTAAAGCAATTACTTAATAACGGTGTAGATGTTAATCAGAAATCTAATGGAATGCAACCAATACATTATGCAGCAAAGTTTAATAGAGTTGACATTATCAAAGTTTTAATTACTGCAGGTTCAGATATACATAAGCCATGTGACAAAGGCTTAACAGCTTTGCGACATGCTGAAAAAACAAACGCGACAGAAGCTGCTCAGTTTCTAAAGCGTTTTAAGAAATAAATATCTAAATAAGATAATTTATTTGAGTTAGTTAGTTAGAAAAAGCATCCGTTAGGATGCTTTTTTGTATTTGTTGATGGCTTCTCTTATTTTCTCAATTCTATTTTCTGGGTCAGGATGTGTGCTTTGAAATTCTGGCACTCGATTTGGACCTGCAGCATCTTTTAAAATTTTCATGACACCAATCATTTCTTCAGGGTTATAACCTGCTTTTATCATAAACCGAACTCCCAGTTCGTCACTTTCTAGCTCATCATCCCTACCATTAGCTAATAACTTACCTTGACCATATTGCTGGGCAATACCTCCTAAATCAACAGCGCCTGCACCCATAATTAGAAATTTCCAAAAATCAGAATCTGTTATGCGTTCATTTGAATGTTTGCCTAGCACATGACCTATTTCATGACCTAAAACACCAGCCAATTGGTCTTGGTTTTGCAATTTTGAAAATAGGGCATAGGTAATAAAACACTGACCTCCTGGAAGGGCAAAGGCATTGATGGTTTTATCATCTGCGAGTAAATGAAAATCATATTTGTATGGCGTATTCTTTGCTATACTGTTATTCACAAGTTTTTGTCCAACTTCATCAACCAGAGCTTGGTATCGGTTGTCTGGATGCAAACCTCCATGTTGTTGCGTCATTCCAGGAGCACTCTGTAAACCGATTGCTATTTCTTGTTCAGGCGACAATGAAATGGCTTGAGTTCTTCCAGTATATGGGTTGGTTTCTTGCTGGCTACAACGTCTTAAAAAAGCAAAGGCTACAACGGCTAAACCTATTAATAAACGGACTTTAAAATTCCCTCTTCTCATTTTGAGATGCTTTAGTATTCCAAATTACAAAAAGTTAAACTATTTTTAGAGTATCATTTTTAGATATTATGGATTTTACCTTTCAAATTCTTTCAAAGAAAGACATATTTAAAGTTATACCGCTTGTTTTTGAGCTGAATAAAGGTCATGTTAGTAAGGATTTACTTAAAGAAAGATTCTCTCAAATGGTAACTCAAAATTATGAATGTGCAGTTATCTTAGATGAAGATGTACTTGTAGGTGTAACCGGACTTTGGTTTTGTACAAGGCATTATATTGGTAAATCTGTTGAGTTAGACCATGTTTATATTTCAGACGAATATCGAGGGAAAGGTTTAGGGAAAAAATTCATGAATTGGATACAGGACTATTGTGTTTCAAAAGGATACAATTCTATGGAACTTAATACTTATGTGAGTAATTCTCCATCACATAAATTTTATTATAATGAAGGTTTTGAAATTTTAGGGTATCACTTTTTAAAAAAGATATAGTCTATTTCAAAAAGTCTAGGTTTGAGTTGGTTTTAATCTCATAAGGTGCACTATTATATGTGAATATTCTAGCATCTAAATTACCTCTAAGATGCTTAACTTCTCCCTTGACCTCAATCCAACTACCTTCGCGTAAACCAATAACCGGTTGGGTGTTAAATTTATGAAATTCTTTAATTCTTGTCTCTCTAGTTTCGCCCATATGTGTACTTCCTTCTAAAGGGTCCAAAAAGTGAGGGTTAATATTAAAGGGCACAATACCTAAGGTTTTAAAACTTGGTGGATACACAATAGGCATATCGTTAGTTGTGTTCATGGTTAATCCACAAATATTACTACCAGCACTGGTACCTAAATACGGGATTCCATTTTCAATAACTTCTTTTAATGGTTCTAAAATTTTGTTTTTGTAAAGTTGATTTACCAAAACAAAAGTATTACCACCTCCAGTAAAAATACCTTCTGCATGTAATAGTGCTTTAGCAGGTTCATTAAATTCGTGAAGTCCTTTTACTTTTTTATTTATTTTTTTGAAAGCTTTTTTAGCAATAGTAGTGTAGTCATCATGTGATATGCCTCCAGGTCTAGCGTATGGTATAAACGTAATAACATTAGCTTCTTTAAAGTGAATTTCTAATTCTTGAGTTAAATATTCAAGATATGCACTGCCGTGAATTGTAGATGTACTGGCTATTATTGCTGTTTTCAATGTAATATGTTTTCAATAGGATGAGATGGTAAAAATAGGATTTAAATATAAATTTGACGCGAATGAACATCTGTCATAACTCATTTAACAAAAATTTACCACCAACTTATTGCCATTTTAAGATTACAAAGACGAAATTTATAGAACCAATACTTACAAATCATGCGCAACATTAGTTTACTCTTCATAATCTTAATGGGTTTCTTGACTTTAAATGCTCAAGAAATAGTACGTGTAGAAATTAATGGAAGGATAAATGTCGAATCAAAAGATAAAGAAGGTATAACGGTATTTAACGAGAACTCTAATATTGGCGTAGTTACTGACGAAAACGGAGCCTTTAAAATTGATGTAGCCAAAAATGACATGCTAGCCATTGGCGCATTACAGTTCAAAGATTTTAAAGTAGTTATTGATGAAAGAATTATAGACTCGCGACAGGTTTCTGTGCGTTTAGTTGAGGATGTTAATAAACTAGATGAAGTCATTATTTTACCTTATGATTTGTCTGGAAATTTATCAGTTGATGTTGAAGCGGTGCGAACTTACAATGTAAAAATGTCTGAAATATACAAAGGAGAAGAAGATTTTGATGATTACAAATTTGCGGCAGATAACAAAACAAAAATTGATGACCCACTTTTAGATGAAAACAGGTTAAGCAATGGGCTTAATATTGTTAACGTTTTTAAATTATTTATTAAAGAAAAAGAGAAGCCTACCACCAAAAATGAAGCACTACAAAAACGTATTAGCCCTATCGCAAAACGCTATAGTGCCGATTTTTTAATGAGTAATTTTAATATTCCTACAGAATTATCTGAGGCTTTTGTAGAATTTGTAGAAGACAAAGGTTATGATAAAGATTTATTAAATAGGAAGAACGAAATATACCTTATTGAATTTCTTAAAAAACAAAGTCAGTTATTTCTGCTTGCCCGTCAGTGAAAGTCTTTAAAATAATAATCTTAATATTTTGTTTATCATTTGGGTGTAATGCTTCAGGACAATTGCTAGATTTAAAAGGTAAAGTTAAAGGTGTTGGAAACGTCGATGGTTTGCATGTTTTAAATAAAACAGCATTAAAATATAGTGTTACTGATGAGAATGGTGTTTTTGTGATTCCTGCTAAAGTTAATGATAGTATTGTTTTTTCTGGACTTACGTACAAGATAAAAGAAATCAGAGTGACAAAAGAAATGATTTCAAAAAACAATATCGAGGTCGTGTTAATTGAAAATATTACACAATTAGATGAGATTAATGTTGGAAAAATTTTAACAGGTAATATTGGTTCTGACTTAAGAAATCTGGATATAAGAGAGTCAATAAATTTTTATGACTTGAATATTCCAGGTTACACCGGTAAGCCAAAAACTATAGAAGAACGAAAATTAGCAGATGCAGATGCAGGAAATTGGGGATATGTAGGGCTAGGATTTGGTGTAAATTTTCATAAAATATTAAATAAAATTAGTGGCAGGACTAAGCGCTTAAAAGCACGAGTAGACTTAGATGAAAAAGATAAATGTATGAAACGCTTAAAAGCATTTTATACAGAAAGTATATTTGAAAAAGAAGTACTTACCGAAGCACAACAATCAGATTATTTCTACTTTTGCATGGACGATCAAAAATTTAAAGCACTTTGCGAACAAAATAACCCTATTGAAGTTATATCGTTTTTAAATCAAAAGTTAGTCGATTACAAAATCAATTTAAATACAAAGGATGACTAAAATGGCATGCCATTTGCCAGTAATAAAGGAACAGATAAAAATATGAAGTACACTAAAAATGCATTATTTTTTTTAGCCTTATTTGTTTTATTTAATTCGTATTCAGAGAGACACGAATACTACGTAAGTGTTACTAAATTAGAGTATGTTAGAGGAAAGCGTTCACTCCAAATTATTAGTCAAATATTTATAGATGATTTTGAGAAATTAATTAGAGAGCGCTATGATAAATCTATAACATTAGCTATTAAAGATGAATCAAAAATGGTTGATGTTTACATGGAGAAGTATCTAAAATTTAAATTAGATATCAAAGTGAATACAGAAGACTTGAATTTTAATTTTCTTGGAAAAGAATATAAGGATGATATTGTCTATTGTTATCTTGAAATTGAGAATATAGATACCATTAAAACCATAGAAATTAAAAACGAAGTCCTTTTCGATATTTATCCAGAACAACAAAATATTTTGAGAACAAAGATTAATGGCGAAGACAAAAGTTTTATTTTAATTCCTCAGAATAACAAAGCTGTGTTAAACTTTGACTAAAAACATCAAAAAAAGTATCATTTTTTCTACTTTAGGCATCATTTTTTAAACACCAAACCATAATTATGAAGATTTTTAAACATGTATTATTGAGCTTTCTTTTTGTGTCAGTAGGAGCATTTGCTCAAGACACAGAAAAGAAAGAAAAACCACAAGGGCACACTAACCAAAACAAATTCAAACAGTTGTATGATGAATTTGCAACTCCGAATATGTTTCGTACGGGGTCTGGAGCGCCAGGACCAGCTTATTATCAGCAACAAGCGGATTACAAAATGGACATCGAAATTGATGATGAACAAGCAAGGCTATACGGTTATGAAACTATAACATATACCAATAATTCTCCTGATCCGTTAACTTATTTATGGGTTCAGTTGGATCAAAACATGAGAGCAAGGGACTCTAAAACACCATTGATAAACAGTAGTGGTATAGGCCCAGCAACTACAGCTTCAAGAGCAGCAAGTACTTATTTAAAAGAACGCTTTGATGGCGGATTTAATATTCAAGAGGTTACAGATGTTAATGGTAAAGAATTACCACATACGATTAACAGAACGATGATGCGTATTGAATTGCCTGTGGCTCTTAATAAAGGCGATCAGTTTTCATTTAATATTAAATGGTGGTACAATATCAATGACCATGTAAAAGATGGTGGACGTTCTGGTTATGAATATTTCGAGGAAAATGACAATAGAATCTACGTTATGGCTCAGTTTTACCCTCGTATGGCTGTGTACAATGATGTTGAGGGTTGGCAAAACTCTCAATTTTGGGGGCGTGATGAATTTGCCTTACCATTTGGGAATTTTGATGTAAACATTACAGTTCCTGCAGATCATATTTTAGATGGTACAGGTTATTTGACAAATAGAGAAGAAGTTTTCTCAAAAGAAATGATGAAGCGATTCAATAAAGCAAAGACATCTTATGATGAGCCTGTTTTAATAGTGACCCAAGAGGAAGCGGAAAAAACTGAGAAGTCAAAAAGTAAAGACAAAAAGACTTGGAAGTTATCTGCACAAATGGTTCGTGATTTTGGTTTTGCAACATCACGTAAGTTTATATGGGATATGATGGCCGTTAAATTAGATACAAAAGATGTCATGGCCGTATCGTTATATTCTAAAGAAGGTAACCCGCTTTGGGGAGATTGGTCTACAAAGGTAGTAGCTAGTACTTTAAAAAGTTATTCACGAATGACTTTTGACTATCCTTACCATAAGGCAATTTCGGCTCATGCACCAATGGGAATGGAGTATCCAATGATATGCTATAATTTTGGTCGACCAAATAAAGACGGTACCTATTCAGATCGCGTTAAGTTTGGTATGATGGGTGTAATTATACATGAAGTTGGACATAACTGGTTTCCAATGATTATTAATAGTGATGAACGTCAATGGACTTGGATGGACGAAGGTCTAAATACCTTTGTTCAGTATGTTGCAGAGCAAGATTTTGGAGAGTGGTATCCAGCTGCATTATCTCCTGGACAAATAAAATATCCTTCTCGTAGAGGGCCAGCAAAAAATATTGTAAGATATATGGGCGGTAATCAAGATTTTATAGCGCCAATTATGACTAAAGGTCTTAATACCTATCAGTTTGGTAGTAATGCCTATTCTAAGCCAGCAACTGGACTTAATATTTTAAGAGAGACTGTAATGGGTCGTGATTTATTTGACTACTCATTCAAAGAGTATGCTAACCGATGGAAATTTAAACACCCAACTCCAGAAGACTTTTTCCGTACTATGGAAGACGCTTCTGCGGTAGATTTAGATTGGTTTTGGAGAGGTTGGTTTTTTACAACCGATTATACTGATATAGGAATTAAAGAAGTAAAGAAATTTGCAGTAACTAAAACGCCAACAGAGGCAGGGAAAAAAGTTGCTGAGCGTTATGAGCGTTTTGGTATAGACTCTAAAGATTTAATTTATTTTGTTGAAGAAGGTGAAGCGGGTTATGAAGATGCTATGAAGGCAGGTGAGATAACAGATTTGCCTACGGTAAAAGAGTTTATCATGGACAATTTTACACCAGAGCAGCAAAAAGAAATTAAAGCACCAAAATATTTCTATCAAGTAACATATAACAAGCCAGGAGGACTTGTAATGCCTTTAATAGTTGAATACACCTATGCAGATGGGACAAAGAAAAAGGAAACGTTTCCTGCGCAAATTTGGAGACTTAATGACAAAGAAGCTACAAGAGCTATTGCTAGTGACAAAGAAATAGTTGCTATTACTGTAGATCCAGATTTAGAAACAGCAGATGTGGATACTTCAAATAACTCATGGCCAAAAGAGGTTAAAGAAAGTGAGTTTGAAAAGTTTAAAAATAAAATTAAAGACTAAATTGTTAGTTTTTATAAAATATAAGCCGACTTTAACGAGTCGGCTTTTTTTATTACATAAACTCACTCTATATTTGCATTATGTTTAGTCAACCTACACTTTTATTTATCGGTGGTACCGAAGTTATTTTTATCCTATTTATTGTGGTAATGGTTTTTGGTGCAGATAAAATTCCTGAAATAGCTAGAGGTCTTGGAAAAGGTATGCGCACGCTCAAAGACGCTACAAATGATATCAAGCATGAGGTTACAAAAAGTGCCAAAGAAAACGGCATAATTGATACCGATGTTACTCAAAATATAAATGAAGAGTTAAATAAGGTAAGGGACGAGGTAGAGGATTTTGCAGGTTCTGTAAAACGTAAATTGTAATTTTAAACCTTCCTGCTTATAGTTAAGCCATCTCGTATTGGTAACATAACAGTTTCTACTCGCTTATCATTTTTTAATAATAAATTATAGTCTAATACCGCTTTTGTTGAGGTGTCTTTAGGATTAAGCTTCTCGACAACCTTTCCATGCCAAAGTACATTGTCGGATAAAATAATTCCTCCTGGATTTAATTTCTCAATTATTAAATGAAAGTAATTACTGTAATTAGGTTTATCGGCATCAATAAACACCAAATCAAAAGATGTATTAAGTGTAGGAATAATATCTAAAGCATTGCCAATATGCTGAATGATTTGCTCTCCAAAACCAGATCTGTCAAAATATTTGCGTTGAAAATTTTCTAGTTCTTCATTAATATCAATAGTATGTATAGTGCCGTCCTTTCGCAGACCTTCTGCTAAACATAATGTAGAATAGCCTGTAAATGTACCTAACTCTAAAACATGTTTTGGATGTATTAGTTTTGAAATCATGCTTAATACACGACCCTGATATGGGCCACTAAGCATTATGGGTTGTAATATTTTTTGATAGGTTTCTCTGGTAAGTTGTTGCAATAATTCTGGCTCTTCTTCAGAATGAGCTACAATATATTTATCTAAATGCTCTGGAAGAAAATACATTATCCCAAAATTCGTTTTACCAATTTATCTTTTGATGCATCATCATCACCGCAAAGCCATTGAATGACATTATCATCCCAAATTGTATCACGCTCTATATCTGTTATGATGTTTTGTTCTATAGCTAAATCTAAGATTTTACCGGGATAAGAACTCTGTTTTTCACTTTCCATTTCACCAAGAGGATAGGGATCGTCTAAACCCATAATGACTTGTTTTGACCCTTGGTTTTTAATAAGTAACTGTAATCCGCCGGTGTCATGAACTAGCGTATCGAAAAATATATTTTTATGCCCTACAGCTTTTCTAGGATGACTTTTACCTTCAAATAAATCTGGCCTGCCATCAAAACCTTGAATCCTGCGGCCAAGATTAATTTGTGCTAACTGTCCACCATGAGCGAAGCAGGTTCTCATATTGGGGAATTTGTCTTGCAATCCGTTTAATGTTAAAAAATGGTATGCATCTGCACATTGTGCGAGCATCCAGATTAAATGAAAACGCCAGGATGTATTCTCTAATTTTATAAATTTTTCCCCGTCATATGGATGTATTTCAACAGCTAAATTATATTTATTAGCCAATTCAAAAATGGGTTCATTTTCTTCATCAAAAATACAACGCCATGTGCCAATAGTGTCCATGTAATGTGTAGGAAGACATAAGAGTTGTAATCCTAACTCTTCTACACAACGCTCGATTTCCCAACAAGCACCACGAACAAATCCAGGATGTACGACAAAACCACAAGTAAATTTGCTTGGATTTTCGTGCTGAATTCTTGCATTAAAATCATTTTGAAAACGTAAGGCTTGTTTCATTTCTTCTACACGTAATCCATTACCATAGAGTTGCGAAAGATTAAGAACAACGGCGTGATCAATTTTAAAACGTTCCATCCAAGCTAATTTTTCATTTAAGAAAAAACTAGAATCTGTAATTGGTCTATTCCAATCTTTCTGAAGCATAAATTTACGATCCTTATCTACCCAGAAAATCCCTTTATCTTTCATAAATTGAGGAATTTCTTCAGGATATGGAAGTAGATGAGAATGGCCGTTTATTCTTAATTTACGTCTAATCATCTATTTGAACTTTCTTTGGTGGTTGCATGACTTCTTTACAATTTGGGCAGCTTCTTTTGTCTTTGTCCCCATAATATTTATCAAAAATTGCGGGCATATCCGTTTCAATATTATCAAGTGTAAAATCTTCTTCGTAAAGCTTAGTTGTGCAGTGCTCACAGAACCATAGTAAAGCATCCTTAACACCTTTTTCACGAGGATATTCAATCACTAATCCAACGGTATTGGCACCACGTTGTGGAGAATGTGGAACTTTAGGAGGTAATAGAAATATATCTCCTTCTTTTATATGAATGTCTTTAGGAGTTCCTTTATCAATCACTTTAAGTACAATATCGCCTTCAACCTGATAGAAAAATTCAGGAGTTTCGTTGTAATGGTAATCTTTCCTGCTATTTGGACCACCAACAACCATAATTATAAAATCACCATCTTTCCAAACCACTTTATTACCAACGGGCGGCCTCAATAAATGACGGTTTTCTTCAATCCATGCTTTAAAGTTAATGGGCGGATATAGCTTACTCATTCTGTTTTAGTTTAATGTTGCGTTATAAATTTACAAACTTTTAGTTCTCCCACCATCAACAGGGAGGTTTATTCCATTAATATAAGCTGCACGCTCACTTGCTAAAAATGTAATAGCATGAGCAGTTTCTTCAGGTTTGGCAAAACGTTTTGCAGGTACGGCATTTTTCATAGCATCTGCAGATTCTTCTTCTGTTTTCCCTGTTTTTGCTGATTTGTTTTTAATAATTTGCGTTAAACGTTCTGTTCCGGTTGCGCCAGGAAGCACATTGTTTACTGTAATACCAAATTGCCCTAGCTCATTTGCTAAGGTCTTACTCCAATTGGCAACAGCACCGCGTATGGTATTACTAACGCCAAGACCATCAAGTGGTTGTTTTACTGAGGTTGAAATTACATTAATAATTCTACCGAAGTTTTCTTTTTTCATAAAAGGAACAAGTGCTTGTGCTAACACATGATTACATTTTAGGTGCTGTGTAAAAGCATTCTGAAATTCTTCTAAACCGGCAGAAAAAACTGGACCTCCAGCTGGACCTCCAGTATTATTAATTAGAATATGAAAACCATGATTTCTTGAAATATAGTCCATAATCTTAATTCTTAGTTCAGTAGGGTTGGAAAAATCAGCAACAACATAGTCATGATTTCTATGTTGTGGCAATTCTGAAAGCACAGCTTTTAATTTTTCTTCATTCCGAGCAATTAAAGTTACTATCGTTCCTTCTTCAGCTAACGCCATTGCTGTCGCTTTTCCAATACCTGCAGTGCTTCCACAAACTAAAGCGTATTTGTTATTTAATTCTAGATTCATAATATTAGTATTTTATACAAACATTTTTTGCTTCTGTAAAAAAGCGTAAGGCTTCAAAACCACCTTCGCGACCAACACCACTAGCTTTAACACCTCCAAAGGGTGTGCGTAAGTCTCGCACCATCCAAGTGTTTACCCAAACAATTCCAGCTTGTAAATTGTTGGTTATTCTCATTGTGCGTTTTAAATCGTTTGTCCAAAGTGTAGCAGATAATCCATACTTTACCTTGTTTGCCATTTGAAGAACTTCATCTTCTGTGTTAAAAGGCATTATAGTCACTACGGGACCAAAAATTTCTTCTTGGTTGACGCGGCAATCATCACCAGGGACTTCAATTATAGTAGGTTCTAAATAATATCCATTTTCGAAACCTTTTACAGTCACTTCATTTCCGCCACATAATACAATTCCATTTTCAGCTTTCGCAATATTGATATAGTCTTTTACTTTTTCTAAGTGTGGCTTTGAGACTAAGGCTCCAATAGTTGTATCCTTCTCTGAAGGATGACCAACTTTAAGCGCTTTTACTTTGGCTACAAAGTCTGTTTTAAATTTCTCATAAATCACTGCCTCTACAAAAATCCGACTTCCACATAAACAAATTTGACCTTGATTTGCAAATGAAGAGCGAACAGTTGTTTCTAGCATATCCTTATAATCACAATCTGCAAATATGACATTTGGGTTTTTACCACCCAATTCTAAAGATAATTTTTTAAACATTGGCGCTGCAACTCTAGCAATATGAGCGCCTGTTGCTGTACCACCTGTAAATGAAATTGCTTTTATATCTGGATGCTCTACAATGGCTTGGCCAGTTGTTGTGCCTAAGCCATGAACAATATTTAGTACACCTTTAGGTAAGCCTGCTTCATTGCAGATCTCACCTAAAAGATATGCTGTCATTGGTGTCACTTCACTCGGTTTAGCTACTACACAATTACCAGCAGCTATGGCTGGAGCTATTTTCCAGGTAAACAAATAGAGTGGAAGATTCCAAGGACTAATGCAACCCACAACCCCAATAGGTTGACGTAAGGTATAATTAATGGCGTTTTGTCCAACAGATTCATGACTTTCGCTGGCAAATTGGGTTATGGCATTACCAAAGAATCTAAAATTACTTGCTGCTCTTGGAATATCTACTGCTTTGGCTAACGAAATAGGTTTACCGTTGTCTTTAGATTCGGCTTCTGCAAAATGTTGTAAGTTGGCTTCTAGTAATTCTGAAATTTTAATGAGAATACGACTGCGCTCTTCTAAAGTAGTTTGCGACCAACTCGGAAAAGCAGATTTTGCAGCGATGTATGCGTTTTCAACATCTTCTTTTGAAGAGTTTGGTATTTGACCATATACCTCTCCACTAGAGGGATTAAAGTTGTCTATCCACCCATTAGCAATGGGAGGCAAAAACTTTCCGTTTATGTAGTTTTTGATAATCATTTTATATCAGATATTAGAGTGAAGAAACAAGAACAAAGACTAAATTGTCTTTTATCTTGGCTCTCATGTCTTTATTCTTTTTTCTTATAAGCCGTAACCTTAATCTCAATCACCAAATCAGGATGTGGTAATTGGTGTACTGCCACCGTAGTGCGAGTTGGTCCCGTTTCTTTTTCAAAAAATTCAGCGTATGCGCGATTGTAATCTGCAAAATCATTCATATTTACTAAAAAGGAAGTGACATCAATCACATCTTTTAAGCTTGCACCTTCTTTGGCGAGATTGTGCTCTATATTTTTTAACACTTCTTGAGTTTGGGTATAAGCATTTAATCTTTTTGTACCCATTTCATCAATAATATCTACACCGGCAATAGTATTGTCTGGGCGTCTAGAACTAGTGCCAGATACAAATATAAAATCACCCACACGTTTGGTGTGGGGGTATGCGCCTCTTGGTGTTACTGTTTTTTCGCTCATCATTTTTAATGTAATCCAGCAATTTTATCATCTTCTAAAATCGCCTCTGTTTCTGTTTTAACTTTATCTAAAATCTCTTTGATGTCATCATCGATAGAAATAATACCATCAGACAACATATTTAAAATGGCTTTATCTTGCGCACGACCTCTTAACATGGCGTCTCTATATCCAATATGCTCATTAAAAGTAACCAAACTATATTTAGACAAATAAGCGTTTGGGAACTCCCTTTCTAGTGCCATTTCTATTTTTCGTTTTTCTTGAAAAATGGCTTGACCAACATGGTCTTTCATTTCATGAAAATTATCTATGGCCAAATCTGCAATAGCATCGGTGTCCTTTTTTCTGGTTTTTTCATATTCACTAAAAATTGTTTCCCAGTCGCCTTCATGTTTGTCTAATACGGTATCAAATTCTACAACATCTTCAAAGGAAGCATTCATGCCTTGACCATAGAATGGTACAATAGCATGTGCAGAATCTCCCATTAATAAGGTGTTGCCTTTGTAATGCCAAGGCGAACATTTTACAGTACCTAATGGTGCTGTAGGGTTTTCAAAGAAATCATCAACAAGATTTGGCATAAGTGCTAAGGCATCAGGAAATTCTTTTTGAAAGAACTCTGTGACTATTTCTGGAGTAGTTAGATTATTAAAATTATACTCGCCATCTTCATAACTTAAGAAAAGCGTTACGGTAAAGCTACCATCTAAATTAGGCAATGCAATGACCATAAAATCGCCACGAGGCCAAATATGAAGCGCATTTTTATAGGTTTTATAATCGCCACTCTCTGTTGGAAGAATTGTTAATTCTTTGTAGCCATGTGTTAGGTATTCTTGAGAAAAACTAAATAGAAATTTACGTTCGAGATAATAACTTCGTCGTAATGCCGAACCAGCGCCATCCGTAGCTATAATGCAATCGGCATCTTCGATGAATTCTTTTTTAGAAGTGTAATCTTGAAAATGCGCTGTGGTATTTTCAAAATCGACAGACAGACATTTTTTGTTGAAGTGAATCTTTACGTTTTCATGCTTTTCTGCTTCATCTAGAAGCATAGCGTTTAAACCTTCTCTAGAGATAGAGTTGATATACTCTTGGTCTCGTCCGCTATAATTAGACAAAAATGTATTGCCTTCTCTGTCATGAAGCATACGGCCATTCATAGGAATGCAGAGTTCTTTTACTTTCTCCTCAAGACCAACGAGTTTCATGCCTTTATTGCCACGGTCAGAAAATGCTAAATTGATAGAGCGGCCAGCAGAAATATCTGTTTTACGTAAATCTGGACGCATTTCGTAAACATTGACATTGTAGCCGCGTTGTCCCATTCTTAATGCGAGTAAACTCCCGCATAATCCAGCACCTATGATTAGTATGTTTTGTTGTTTTTCTTTCATAAAACGTTTTTCAATCTTTCAACAAATTGATAGATATCCATAAAGGAATTGTATAAGGGTACTGGTGCACACCGTATCACATCCGGTTCTCGCCAGTCTGTTATAATCCCTAATTCTGTTAATTTTTTGTGTAAACTTTTATCTGCATTTTTCACTTGAATTGATAATTGGCAACCACGCTCATCAGGGTTTGAAGGCGTTATGATTTTAATGTCGGTATTGTTTAGCTCATTAATTAAATATTCAAAGTAGCCTGTTAATGCTTTTGACTTTAAGCACAGTTTGTCAAAACCTGCTTTTTTAAATACATCCAATGATGCTCTAATGGCTGCCATAGATAAAATGGGAGGATTGCTTAATTGCCATCCTTCAGCGCCTGGGAGTTGGTCAAACTCATCACGCATTTTAAACCGTGTTTCTTTATTATGGCTCCACCAACCTGTAAAGCGGTTGAGGTCTTTTCTGTTTGCGTGGCGTTCATGAACAAAGGCACCAGACAAACTTCCTGGCCCAGAATTTAGATATTTATAGGTACACCAAACGGCAAAATCTGCTCCTGAGTTGTGCAAATTAAGCTGCACATTTCCTGCACCGTGCGCACAGTCAAAACCAACAGTGCAACCGTGACTGTGACCTAGCTCAGTGATGCGTTTTAAATCAAAAAATTGTCCTGTATAATAGTTAACACCGCCAATCATGATTAAGGCAATTTCTTCGCCTTGTGCTTCTAGGATGGCTTCCAAATCTTCATAATTGGCTAATTCTTCTCCATATCTAGCTTTCCATAATATGAGACCATCTTTCTCATGGTAACTATGATGACGTAATTGCGATTCTACAGCATACTTGTCACTAGGAAAAGCATCTGCTTCAATAAGTATTTTGTAACGTTTTGCCGTTGGCTTATAAAAACTCACCATCATTAGATGCAGATTAGCGGTTAGCGAATTCATTACCACTACTTCTATTGGTTTTGCGCCTACAATATTGGCCATGGTTTCGGTTAAAAACTCATGATAATGTAACCAAGGATGTCTGCCTTCCGTGTGGCCTTCTACGCCAAGATTTGCCCAATCTTCTAATTCTTCGTTGATATAATCTTTGGTGATTTTTGGTTGTAGACCAAGAGAGTTTCCAGTCATATAAATCAATTCATTTCCATTTTTATCTTTTGGGATATGAAACTGATTTCGGTATGTTGCTAATTGATCGTTTTGGTCTTGCTGTTTGGCAAAATCGAGACCTGGTTTGTATTTAGACAATTTGTGATTGCGTTTTGGTGTCTAACAAAAATAAGGATTTGATAGGCATAAAAAAAGCGCCTTGAAAACAAAGCGCTCGAGAATATATATAGACGCCCAAGGGCGGAAAATGTAAGATATACGATTTAAGTCTATACTTAAGCGCGAACCTTACATTATAGCTTAAAAATAGACTAAAAAACTTTGATTTTGGTTTTTACTTTAATACCTGTTAAGTTTAAATTCCAGCTACCATTATCTTTTTTGTGATCTCTTGCAATTTTAATACCATTGTAGTCTTCGTAATTCTCAAAGGTGGTTGATAGGGAAGGGGTTTCAGAATTTCCTTTTCTAAATGTCCACTCTTTAATCATGTAATTATCGTCGAAATAAATATCATAGGCATCACCTGGTGTGTAGCCACCTTCATTTGGATATAGAATAGTAATCATATCCATTTCAGCTTCACTTATTGGCGCCTTAGCTTTTTTAACATCTGAGATTGTAGCAGATGTATCCCATACCAATTGAAAAGGTACAAATGCCCAATACTTATCATTAATAAAAGCACGGTCTGCATTTTTTGGAATGCTGTCAAGATTTTTTCTGCTATACTTTACATTCTGAAGACCAGCTTGCATGTAAACACTATCCATTTTTGGAAGCCATGTCCAAGAGCGACCATTACCTTTAATAGTATCTCTATCTACTGCAAAAGTAAATTGCACTTCTTCTACATTTTTCCAATGCTCAAAACCATGTGCGTTGGCAATTTTTTCTGCAATAGTTAGCTCTTTTTTTCGCTCGGTTGGTGATTCTGATTTGTCAGATTTACAACTTACAATGACTACAAAAAGCATGAGAATTCTAAATAAAGACTTCATATTAAAAAAGTTAAATTAATTTAGGAGCAAAATTACACAACCGTGGACGAGAATACTAATTATTTTCAAACCAATCAGGCTACTTGGAATACAAAGGTGCCTATACATGCCCAAAGTGAAATGTATAATATGGATGCATTTAAAGCAGGACAAAGTTCTTTAATGCCTTATGAGTTAAAAGCTTTAGGTCATGTTAATGGAAAGTCATTGTTGCATTTACAATGTCATTTTGGACAAGACACACTGAGTTGGAGTCGAATGGGAGCAAAATGTACTGCTGTAGATTTAAGTGATGCTGCTATTGACCTGGCTAAAGCACTAAATACAGAATTAGGTCTTGATGCCGAGTTTGTGTGTTGTAATGTTTTGGATACCTCAAAACATATTTCTGAAACGTTTGATATTGTTTTTACGAGTTATGGGACTATTGGTTGGTTGCCAGATTTAAAACCTTGGGCGCAAATGATAGCGGAGCGACTTAAGCCCGGAGGTGTTTTTTACATTGTTGAATTTCATCCAATCTTATGGATGTTTGATTATAATGAAGGTAAAGCAGAAATGAAATACCATTATAACCAAGACGATGTTATTTATGATGAATATGAAGGTACGTATGCAGACCAATCTTCAAAAATGGTGAGTAAAGAGTATGGTTGGAATCATGGTTTAGGCGAGGTGGTAAATGCGCTTATTGAAGCTGGTTTGCAAATTGACTATTTAAATGAACATGATGAAAGTCCGTACGACGTTTTCCCTGACTTAATTAAAACAGAAGATGGACTTTACAAAATGAAAAATCAACTGTTTCCTATGGTTTTTGAGATCAAGGCAACTAAAGTATAATGGTTTTAGCCTTGTCTTAAAATCTTCTCCATTTTGCGTCCTTTTGCCAATTCGTCAATAAGCTTTTCTAGTTGTCTACATCTTTTATAGGTCTCAAATTCATCTTCTATTTCTTCAATTCTGTAGCCACAAACCACACCTTTAATCAAGTGTGCGTTGGGATGTATTTTGGCTTCTTTAAAAAATGTGCCAAAAGTCATTTTTTCGTCAATGAGTGCTTGTGTTTTTTTCTCGTCATAGCCAGTGAACCATTCTATAACTTGATTTAATTCTTCTTTTGTTCTACCATTCTTCACTAGTCTATTTAGGTAAAGTGGATAAATGGAAGCAAATACCATATTAGCGACCTTTTCATTTTTTTCTACTGTGACTTTCATTTATATATACAATTTTAAATTTTTTGACACAAACGTGTTATTTTAATTTGTTATTTCTTTCTATTAATAATAGTTAGTGATATTCCAATTATAATTAAAATAATGGATGGGTAAAATAGGAAAAATTCAAAAAATCCAAAAATCAAGAACACGATATCGTTTAGTATTGTGTGATTAAAGGAAGGGATAAAACGTGCAACCAATAATGAACTTTTACTTAAAATTAATGCGCTAAGGCCAATACTTAAGAATAGATTTAATTTAAATTTTGATTGGATAAGTTTATTAATTAAGGTGATAAACCCTAGAGCTGTAAATAATACAGCAGGAATCATTGTAAACATGGTCCATAGCATAGAAAATAAACCTTGTAATTGTCCCTTATTTCCGTGGGCTAATTCTTTAACGAACAAAAAAGGAGCAAAACTTATTATCAGTAATAATAACCCTATTATTAAAACAGTTATGCTTTTTAAATTTTTTAATTTTCCTAGTGTCATTCTTTATTTTTAATGCATTAATAAGTTGTTCAAATTCGTTATGCTTTTATATTTTATAATTAAGTTTTGTCTAATTTTTCTAAAGAATTTTATCATTGGTTAGCATTTTTTATAATGAAGCATAACGCCCACTGGGTATGGTATAGTGAGGTGCGACTCATGGAGAGTCATTATTGTGTAGCTTTTTATTTTTCTATCTATTCATTAAGAGATTGGTCAAAGTTATTATTCCAATCATCAGGATAAGACTAAGCGAAATTTTCTTAAACTTATCTTGTGGAATATAGTTGAGAATCTTTTTACCGATTGCAGTTCCCACAATTCCAATGAATAACAAAAATGGTACATAAATCAAATCGTGTTTATGAATAAAACCATTGTAGTAATATACAAATGTTCTGGAAAAATCTATTAAAAAATCAATAAAAGCAGATGTGGCAATAAATACGTTTTTTTCTAAATTGAAAGCGGCCATGGTTAGTCCTCGTATCGCACCACCTGTTCCTAGAAGGCCAGCTGAAAATCCTGATAAACTACCTCCAATTATAGCATTTCGTCTAACAGGGTTTATGATTAATTTTTTTTTAATCAGGAAGAGAAGTGCTAGAATAACAAGGAATAATCCAAGAAATAATTCGAGATACGAATTATTAAATACTTTTGTTAGTAATCCACCAATTACCACAAATAGAATGGATGGAATACCAATATTTATAAGTAACCTCTTGTTAAGTCCTTTTTTAAACAAAACAATCTTACTCAAATTGCTTGAAAGGTGAAAAATGGCTGTTAAACCTAAAACTGATTCGAAATCGAAATAAAAATTTGCTAATGGAACAAAGAAAACAGATGAACCAAATCCACCTACTGTTCCAAAAATTTCAGCTATTAAGGCTAAAAACAGGAATATATAGCTTAAATCTTTCATTCAATATTTAGTAGTGATGTACTTTTTTTTCTAATGCTACACAACGGTTTTGTGAATGGTTTAGTGAGGTGTGCCTCACGGAGAGCCATTGTTGTGTTTTCGTTATTTTTCAATATTCCGAACTATAAGTTCAATAAGTTGTTCGAATCAAAATTAAGAAATGATATATAGGGTACTAAAAGTATTATCTTATATTATTAAACTTTAATTCATTTATTTAATAGCGTTATACTGCAAGTTATTCGCCTTTTTATTACCTTTTTTAATGATATATATTCAATAAATAATAAGGGACATTAATTCTATAGTAACTACTTTATTCTTTCATCAACTTCTCAAGCCCCTTAATGTACATAGCATATATATCTACATGACTTAACACCTCCGATTTCGTAACATCAAAAACACCATAATATCTTTTTACTGAGCGAAGATTTGCAAAGTCATTTATTTCTATCTTTTTTTTCCAAACACTATTTTTGTTTTTATCGAACACTGTAGCGAATATTCTAAGACTTGGTTTAGTTTTAGTTTTGGTATTACCAAAGTTAACTGAGGTACTACCTCCATTGGAAATCTGTACGTAATATCTAATGTATCGGTTGTTTTCAAGACAATCAACTTTTGCTCCTTTAAAGGTGTTTGAAGGCAGTCCTTCGAGACGTCCACCATTTCCTCCTGAGTCATAGACCCTTCCTCGTTTGTCTAAATGAAAACACATTTTCACTGGCATTTGTAATTTGTCCGTAAATGCCTCTTCGGTTTTTATTTTAATGGAATTTATAAGTTCTTCAGGAAATATTTTACTAACAGAAAATTCAGAAAACCAATTACTATTATTACGCTCAGCCCTCATAAAATCAGTAAGTTCGGGATTCACATCAAAAATGAAGGAGTAAACAGCACCACTTTGAGCACTAGCTGCAAATGCATAAAATAATAATGTTATAATTAATAAAGGCTTTAAATTAGTGTATTTCATTTTGTTTAAATTTAATTACCAATTCAGTTATAACATTGACGTTATGTCATAATGAAGCACAACGTGTTTGTGTGTGGAAAGTTGCGGATTTGCGTGCGAGGAATTTCCAAAGGAAATTCAGACGCAGCAAACTTGCAACGACCTTTAATTAAGCCCAACACCAGCAATTTCTTATATACGGTGTTGTAGCCAGTTTTTATTACTTTTCTATTCCAAAATTTGCCCAATTCAGCGTATTGAAATTTTCTTTCCGATAGTTGGTTAATTCCGATTTATTAAATATCAATTCTACCTCGTTTTCTATTCGGTCAAAATTCAGAATCCATGGCGAACAAATTCTGTCAGTCAATTCAATCGATTCCGAAATCGAGTTATTTTGGTCAGATATTTTTCCAACTATTTCAATTCGGTATGAGTTTTTTAGTTTCTCGTATTTTGAGATTTCAAATCCGCTTTGACAATTCAGAGTTTCGCATATCAAATCCGCAAACTTTTTCCCTTTATCAAGAGAATTTTGGTTTTCAGTAATTAAAGTTAATCGAAAGTTCTTCATTTTCTCAAATTGGCTACGGCGGTTAGGCTATGATTTCGGCGTGGATAAATCCGCAGGATTTGTCCAAAGTAGAAATCAGTTAGAACCTAGTTAAGATTTTTGTTTTAAAGTTACTAAGCCACGCTGAATTATAGCCATTGTTGTAGCCAGTTTTTTTATATGGATTTTTCATAAGCTTCAGAAATCCATTCTTTTAGTTCTTGGTCAATTTCTGATTCATCGGATAATCTTACTCTGTGTGTACACATAGTTCCAAACGGACCCGAATTTTCAAGTCTGTCTGTAGTTGGTTTATCTTTTAATTTAAAACCAAGGTCGATTCTAGTTTTGGTCGCTGGTTTGATAAGAACAAATTGTCTTTTTCTGATAATACTGACACTTCCCTTCTTTGGTGTGATTTTTATATCATTACCTAAGGAATTAACAAGGGTGATAAGTCTATCATATATGGGTTTTAGATTCTCTTTTCCAGTGTATTGTGCCGCAATTAAATCTTCAGAAGTGACATTTTCATCTTTAGATAAAGACACAATCGTATTTGCAAACCCATGAGTCACGCCATGCTTTGTTTTCAGAAATTTGACTCCTTCAGAATGCTTTGAGAAAAACTTTTCCTTAAGGATTTTTTTCCATTCCTCGAGAGACTTACCTGTTTTTTCAGGCATATTATCAATCATTGTTTGTAGTGCTTTATCCATATCTTGTCTGTTTAATTGGCTACGGCGTGTTCGTGTATGGTTTGTAGTGTTGGGAACTAAGTTAGCAAAAAAGAAAATACGTAATGGAATTTCGCCAGAAATTCCGAAATAGACCTTAACTGACTACACTATGAATTATACACGTTGTTGTAGCCAGTTAATTTTCCTTTTTTTTATCCAAAGTTCCGTCTATTAGAGCGGAAGGATTTTTTTGTAGTAGAGCGTACAATTCAATAAACCTTTCTAACTTGTAATTATTATTCTGCAATTTCGCTCTAACGAATGTTTGCATATATTCAATCGATTCATCTGAATATTCATAGATAATTAAGAATTCATTAATTCGAGAGCCTTGTTCTTGGTTTGCTTGAAGCCATAAAATTTCTACACTTTCTGGAGAAAATGCTAATTTAGTTAATGTCATATCACATTTATTAGCTAAATCACTTTTAGGTTTAGTTTTATTGATGTTAGTAGATTTGCATCCAATTATGTTAATTGAAAACAAGAAAAGTAAAAAACAAAATAAAATATTTCTTTTCATTAATATGATTCCTTTTAATTGGCTACAACATAGTTATATGAGAAATAGTAATTATATATCTATTATATATATACCAAAATACTAAAAATAAAAAATCCGCCAGAGAATCTAACGGATTTTGATTTAATGCTTTGCTTTTTTCTTTAGCACTTCAGGCATTTTTGCTTGGAAACGCCTTAGTCTAGGTATAGAGACGCCTTGGATGTAACGCTGGTTAGGATGCAAGCGTTCGTAATTTTGATGGTAATCTTCCGCTACCCAAAACTTTTGAAATGGATATACCTCTGCAGCAATTTTAGTGTTAAGTTTTTTTGCAAGAGCGGCTTTTTTTTCTTCAACTATTTTCTTTTGCTCAGCATTCTGATAAAAAATAATTGAACGGTATTGGGAGCCTCTATCTGGACCTTGGCCGTTAACTTGTGTTGGGTCTTGCGATGCAAAATACACGTCTACTAAAGTGGCAAAACTTACAACATTGGGGTCGTAAATAATCTCTACAGCTTCAGCATGTCCTGTTCTACCGGTATTACTAGCTTCGTAGGTTGGTTTATTTGTGTAACCACCAGAGTACCCGCTTATAGATTCTTCTACGCCTTTTACACTTTCGTAAATGGCTTCTACACACCAAAAACAACCACTTGCAAAGTATGCTCGGGCTTTACCATTCTTTATAGGGACTTCTACTGGGTCTGCATTAATAACAGCTTGTTGTTTTGGATTAACTTGTGCTTGATTGTTACAACTAAATAATAGCGCTATAGTTAAAATAGGGATGAGTTTTTTCATTTTTTTATAGTTTTTCTTTTTCAATAGTCGTACAAAGTTAGTTATCCTTAAGGCTAATAATTTTAAAATTATATTAAATAAAATAGCCTCTGACATTTCAGAGGCTTTGTAAAATATGATTGTTGTAAAAATTTATTTACTCAATTTAGCAAATAACTTGTGCATCTTTACTTTTTCTTCTTCGGCTAAAGCAGCATCTACTAATATACGGCCACTGTGCTCATCTGTAATTACTTTTTTACGAGCAGCAATCTCTACTTGTACCTGTGGTGGAATCGTAAAGAACGATCCTCCTGAAGCTCCTCTTTCTATTGCTACAACTGCTAAACCGTTTTTAACATTATTTCTAATACGGTTGTACGCAATTACTAAACGCTCTTCAATTTTTTTCTGGTACTTTTCAGATTCACTTAAAAGCGCGTTTTCTTCTTTTTCAGTTTCTTTAAGAATTTCATCTAATTCACCTTTTTTGTGCTTTAAATGTTCCGTTCGGTCTTTTAACTTGTCTTTAGTTTCAGAAATAACTTCTTGCTTCTGCTCAATCTGTGCTTTAAATTCTTTAATATGCTTTTCAGCTAATTGAATTTCTAATTCTTGAAATTCAATTTCTTTGCTTAAAGAATTATATTCTCTGTTATTTCTAACATTGTTTTGTTGCTCAGAGTACTTTTTGATAAGTGTTTTAGACTCTTCGATTTGATTTTTCTTAGACTTAATTTCTTCGTCTATATTGTTAAGGCTATCGTTAAGCTTTTCTAATCTTGTATTTAGACCAGCAACATCGTCTTCTAAATCTCTAACTTCTAAAGGAAGTTCCCCTCTGATGTTTCTTATTTCGTCTACTCGTGAGTCAATTAATTGTAAATCGTATAACGCTCTTAATCGTTCTTCAACAGTAGCTTCAGCTTTTTTTGCCATAATTATAAATACTTTACCGGATTTGTATTTGTGTTTGATAAAATGATTGCAAAATTAGTAATTTTTTTCGAGAGATAGTCTACTAAAAACGTTTTTGTGAATTGTTCACTTTCATAATGACCAATGTCTGCTACAACAATAGTGTTTTCTGCCGTAAAAAAATCATGGTATTTTAGATCTGCTGTGATAAGTATGTCAGCACCAGTAGCCTTGGCAGCATCAATAGCAAATGCTCCAGAGCCTCCTAAGACAGCTACTTTTTTTATGGGTCGATTTAAAAATTTAGAATGTTTTACAACCGATGCTTTCATCCTATCTTTTACAAACTTTAGGAAGTTTTCTTCTGTTTCAGGTTGTTCTAGTTCACCAACCATACCCATTCCAATCTGTTGGTTGGTATTTTCTAAAGTCGAAATCTCATAGGCTACTTCTTCATAAGGGTGTGTTTTAAATAGCGTCTTTAATATGATTGCCTCTAGATGTTTATGAAAGGTGATGTTAATTTGGGTCTCACTTTCTTCACGTAATTGGTTCTTTTGACCAATAACAGGATTGGCATTTTCATTGGCTTTAAATGTGCCAGTTCCTTCTGAATTAAAGCTGCAGTTGTCATAATTGCCTATAGCACCAGCTCCAACCTCAAATAAGGACTGCCGCAACTCATTAGCATTTTCTTTAGGAATATAAGTTGTTAATTTTTTAATGGTGCCTTTTTGAGGCATCAATATTTGTTTATTTTTTAAGTTTAATTGGTCACATATTATGGCGTTAACACCTTTAAAAGTATTGTCTAATGCTGTGTGTATTGCAAAAATTGCTATGTTGTTTTGAATAGCTTTAATGACTACACGCTCTACATAGGTTTTACCGGTTAGTTTTTTTAGACCTTTAAATATTATGGGATGGAAGCTAACTATAAGGTTGCATTCTTTTTCTATAGCTTCATCTACAACAGCCTCAGTGGTGTCTAAAGTAACCAAAACACCTGATATGGTTTGGTTTTTGTCTCCTACTAAAAGACCTACATTGTCAAAATCTTCAGCGTAGGTTAAAGGGGCTAAATTGTGTAAATGATTAATAACTTCTTGTACAACCATTGCATACTGTTTTTTTCAAATATAAATATATATTACTTTCGTTCTTATGAAATTACTCAGAATCCTATTATTTCCTATTGTACCTATTTACTTTTTAGTGACTTGGTTACGAAATCGATTGTACGATTCTGGTATTAAATCATCTAAGTCTTACGGTTTTCCTGTCATATGTGTTGGTAATTTAAGTACAGGTGGTACAGGTAAAACACCAATGATAGAGTATTTGGTAAGATTGTTAGCGCAGCAGAAAAAAGTAGCCACGTTAAGCAGAGGTTATAAGCGTTTAACAAAAGGGTTTTTGTTAGCTGATGATTCAGCTAATGTAGACACAATTGGAGATGAACCTTTTCAATTTTACAAGAAGTTTTCAACTATTTATGTTGCAGTAGATGAAAACAGACAGCATGGGATAGAAGCATTGAGAGAGCTAAAGCCAAAAACCGATGTTGTTTTGTTGGATGATGCGTTTCAGCATAGAAAAGTGGAAGCGGGGTTTAATATTTTGCTGTCTTCATTTCATCATCTTTATACAAAGGATATTGTTTTGCCAACAGGGAATTTAAGAGAGCCAAAATCTGGAGCTAAAAGAGCTGATATTATTGTGGTTACAAAATGCCCTATTAATGTTTCTGAAAAAAAGAAAGTTTCCATTGTAAATAAAATTGCTCCTAACAAAAATCAAAGTGTATTTTTTGCAAGTATAAAATACAGTGCTACAGTCGTTTCTGAGTCTGATGAAAAACCTCTTGAAGACTTATCTGATTTTACACTTGTTACTGGTATTGCTAATGCAGCACCTATGGTTTCCTATTTAAAATCTAAAGATTTAGATTTTGAACACCTGGAATATGGAGACCACTATAATTTTACGCTTAAAGATGTTGAACTCCTTGAAAAAAAGAAAGTGATTTTAACAACAGAAAAAGATTATATGCGCCTACTAGCAATTGAAAACTTGAGAGAAAAGTTGTTTTATCTCTCGATTGAAACTGTCTTAGACAGACCAGAAGATTTTAAAAGGTTGGTGTTGGACTTTGTTGCTAAGTATTAACTTTTTCTCCTGAAAGAGCAATGTAAAGCTTTTTCTCAAACGTTTCTTGTCTGAATGGTTTTGAAATAATATCATCAAATCCTGCTTCGTCAAACTCATGCATTTTATCTTCTAGAGTTACCGCTGTTAATGCAAAAATGGTTAATTCTTTATTAAATACACGTATGCGTTTCGTCGCCTCTAATCCACTAATACCAGGCATATGTATGTCCATTAGGACAACATTATATTCGGTATTTTTTACCATCTCCACAGCATCTTCTCCATTGTCAACTATATCACAGGAGAGTCCCATTTTAGTAAGAATCTTTTTAGTAATCATTTGGTTAATTTTATTGTCCTCGACTACTAAAATTTTAATATTCTCTAAATCCAAGGCTTTAATGTTTTCCATATGTTTACTAGTAGTAGCAATTATTTTTTTCTTAGGTTCTACATGTTTTAATGGAATCTCAAAGAAGAAACTAGTGCCTTTACCAAGCTGACTTTCCAGAGAGATATCACCCTTTAAAATTTTAATAAGACCTTTTACAATTGAAAGCCCTAAACCAGTACCACCGTATTTTCTATTAATTTGAATTGAGCCTTGTGAAAAACTCTCAAACATTTGTTCTTGTTTTTCTTTTGAAATTCCAATCCCGTTATCCTTAATCTCAAATTGTACAGTGTATAGTTTATTTTTAACGGATTTTTGCTTTACATTAACCCATATGTCTCCATCTTTTGTAAACTTTATGGCATTACCTAAAAGGTTAATTAAGATTTGAGAAATTTTTAATTGATCGCCAATATATGTTACAGGTAGATTAGATTCGTAATCAATATGTATTCGCGTTCCGTTGTCTTTGGCTGAGTTGTTTAAAGCCGCAATGACGTTTTCTATCTTCGTTTTAAGGTTGAAGTCTTCAGGGTCTAATTCTACTTTATTCGCTTCTATTTTATTAATTTGAAGAATGTCGTTAATGAAGGTCAACAAATAGTCTCCTGAAAATTTTAAAGACTTTAAATGTGGAATTTGTTTTTCTTTTGGTTCTTCATCTAAAAGTAAATTTGTTAAACCTGTAACCGCATAAAGATGTGTTCTTAACTCATGTGTAACCGTGGAAAGAAAGTTTGCTTTCGTTTTTGAAGCTAACTCTGCCTTTTCTTTAGCAATTACAAGTTCATCATTTTTCTCTTGAAGCATATTATTTGTTCGCAAGCGAATGTTATTATTCTTATAGAGTGATAATGTTAAAAGTGATAAAATGGTGATAAGAGAAATACTCAAAATGGTTGTAATCCTTGCCAAACTCACATCTGAATCTGCCTCAGTTATTTGGTTGTTTAATTGCTGGTTTTCTGCATTTTGATAATCAACAATAAATTTTGCATTTTTCTCTGATGATAAATTTTCACGTTGGATATTTAGGATAGAATCAGACAATTGCAAATGTTTGTTTAAATACAGATTGGCTGATTTAAATTGTTGTTTACTTTGATAGATTTTACTTAATATTAGATAAGCTTCATTGGTATTGCTAACAAAGTCATTCTCTAAAGCAATATCTAATCCATTTTTAGCTTGGTCTAGCGCTAGATTGTATTCTTCGTTTTTAAAATAAGCTTTTGAATTTTGAATGTAGCTACTGCTTAAAACCCTGTTTAGCTCAAACTTCTTTGCCAAAGAAATAGCATTTTCTAGCCTTCGTTGTGCATTTTCTATTTGGTTCGTTTTTAAATAAACTATCGCTTCGTTTAAGAATACTTCTGCTTTATAGCGTTCTGCATTTTCATTTTCAAAATTCAGTATTGCATTTTTGTAATAGTCAAGTGCAGTTTTATATTCTTTAAGATTACTGTGAATGACACCTCTAATATTATATGTTAATCCTAGGTTGATGTAATCTTTATTGTCTCTTTGGATACTTACGGCTTTGTTTAAAGAAGAAATGGCTTGATCAGGCTCATTTATTAAATACTGTAATTTTCCAATTTTTGTGTGTATGATGCCTTCATTGACTTTGTCCTCGATTTTGACTGAAACATCAAGTGCCTTTTGAAGATTCGCCTTAGCATTATAATAGTCTCCACGCTCAGTATATAATTGCGATTGTGTAAGAAGTTCTTCTAGATTTAACTCTAATTCTGCATTGTTAATTTTGTTAGAGTTTTGACTAAAACTAACTACACAAAATAGTATTAGGAAAAGTTTTATAAAGTGTTTCATATGGGGCTTTAAAACATGTTTTACGAACAAATATAATTATTTATTCGATAAAAGCACCTTTTTTCCCGATAAATTACATATTAAATCTAGTAAGCGTTGGCTGTATGCCGTTTCATTATCGTACCATCCAATAATTTTTACCATATTTCCAATCACTGATGTCATTTGTGAATCAAAAACACATGAATGTTTGTTTCCAACTATATCTATAGAAACAATTGGGTCTTCAGTATATTGAAGAATTCTTTTAAGATATGTCTCTGAGGCTTTTTTAAAAACAGAATTTATCTCTTCTATACTAACTTCTTTTTCTACATTGAAAGTGATATCTGTAAGTGATCCATTAGGAACCGGCACACGGATACCGCACCCACCAATAACATCTGCTAGACTTGGAAAGATTTTTGTTAAGGCTTTTGCAGCCCCAGTAGTAGTAGGGACTATAGATTGACCAGCTGCTCTAGCTCTTCTTAAATCTGGATGTGGTTGGTCATGTAAGCTTTGGTCAGTTGTGTAACTATGTACTGTGGTAATGTAAGCTTGTTTTATGCCAAAGTTTTTATGAATGACATCTATCATTGGTGCGGCATTATTTGTTGTACATGACGCATTAGATATAATTGTTTCATCACCATTTATAGTGGTATCATTTACGCCTAAAACAATAGTCTTTACACTATCTTCAATTGGTGGTACAGATAGAATTACAGATTTTGCACCGTTTTTTATGTGGTGTTGGAGCTGTTCTTTAAGTTTAAATTTACCGGTAGCTTCAATGACAATTTCAGGTGCTGTTGCTTGCCAATTAATTTTAGTAATGTCCTTTTGATTTAATAGGGGGATACTTTTTCCATTGACAATTATACATTCATCTGAACAGCTAATATCTTGAGAAAAAACACCATGTATACTGTCATACTTTAATAAATGACTTAGAGTTCGAGCGTCTGCTAAATCATTAATAGCAACAATTTCAATGGATGGATGATTGTGAGCGAGTCTAAAAACACGACGACCGATTCGTCCAAATCCGTTAATTGCTATTCTAATCATTAATTAATATGCTTTTGTGCTTTGTATGAAGAACGTACTAAGGCACTACTCTCAACATGTCTAAATCCTAAATCTAAGCCTATATTTTTATAATCTTCAAACTCTTCAGGATTTACAAAACGTTGAACGGGTAGGTGCTTTTTACTTGGCTGTAAATATTGACCAATAGTTACTACATCTACATCATTTTCTCTCAAGTCATGTAGTGTTTGGATGACTTCTTCTTTTGTCTCACCTAAACCTAACATTATTCCTGACTTAGTTCTGCGTTGCCCTTGGGATTTAAGGTATTTTAGAACTCCCATACTACGGTCATATTTGGCTTGTATTCTTACTTCACGAGTCAAACGTCTTACAGTTTCTATATTATGCGAAACAACTTCTGGTGCAACTTCTATAATGCGATCAATATGTCTTTCTACACCTTGAAAATCTGGAATTAAAGTTTCTAAGGTTGTTTCAGGATTCATACGCCTAACGGCTTTTACAGTTTCTGCCCACATAATACTGCCCATATCTTTCAAGTCATCACGGTCAACACTTGTTAATACAGCATGTTTTATACGCATTAGTTTAATGGAGCGGGCTACTTTTTCAGGTTCATCCCAATCAACAGTTTCTGGTCTTCCTGTTTTTACACCACAAAAACCACAAGAGCGTGTACAAACATTTCCTAATATCATAAATGTAGCAGTACCTTCACCCCAGCATTCTCCCATGTTAGGGCAACTACCAGACGTACAAATAGTATTGAGTTTGTATTTGTCAACTAGACTCCTTAATTCGGTGTATTTTTTACCTGTTGGTAGTTTCACACGAAGCCACTTGGGTTTGCGTTCTGGGAGTATATTTGAAGCTGTTGCTGTTTCCATTTTCATTTCTTTTTCAACACCACAAAGATACAAAGTAAATCATTAAGAAAGCTTAAAGAATTGTTAGATACCAAACACTAAAACCTAAAAGAAAAATGATACCCAACCAACTTAGTATTTTTAACTTTTTATTGGGGTGCCATTTTGCTTCGACATGCTTAGAGGTGATAAGTTTATAATTAGCAATGGCATAAAAAGGAGCAGTTAGGAATGAAAGAATTGTTGCTGTCTCTACGAGTATTCCCAGTTCTGAACTTAGAAAGAAGAAAATTATGAGTGTTCCTAAAAAAAGTAAAGCAAGCCAAAGAGAATAGGTTTTTTTTAATCTATGATTAGTAAGGAGACGTGTGGTCCTGCTCATTACTCTGGGTGATGCATCAAATGTTGTCAATGTCGTACTAAACATGGTTGTAAGAGCAGCAATAGCAATTATTATATACGCCCATTCACCTAAGCTTGAAGTGTACATATAAATTAATTGTGAAGCAAAGTCTGCAGCAGATGTTTCAAGTTTTTCTCCAGAATTAAAGAGAACAAATGCGCCTAGCGCCAGAAATCCCAGGCCTAAGAAAATAGTAGTTATATAACCTATGTTAAAGTCAAATAACCCAGATTTAGTTTTAAATTGCGGGTTGTCTTTTTGTTTTTCTAATGCCCATAGAGAATGCCATATAGATATATCTAAAGGTGCAGGCATCCAGCCCATAAAGGCTATTAAGAAAGCCCATTTTGTATTATTAGGGAATATTTGTTTAAAGTTATAAGATAGACCTTCACTTGAGGCAGATGAAAAAACGGCTGTAATTGTGCATATGGTCAGGACTATAATTATTATCTTCATGAGATAATCTAGAAGTTTATAACGTCCCAATATTAAAATCAACGTACATATTGAAAGCAAGATAATTGTCCAGATTTGAATGCTTGAAAATGAAATACTGCCAATTATCAAAGTTTGAAAATCATAAATTACATAAGAGGCTAGACTGGCCGTTACAATAGTTACAGCAGTTTGTATGGTGAACATTGTTGCTAGAGACAATAAAAAGTAACTGACAAGTACCCATTTTCCTAATTTTTGATACCCTTCAACTAAACTCTCACCTGTGGCTAATGCATATCGTGGGCCAAATTGAAAAAAAGGATATTTAAATAAATTAACTAAAAGAAGCGCCCATACTAGCCCAAAACCAAAATCTGCACCGGCTCGGGTTGATTGAACCAAATGGGAAACGCCAATTGCAGCGCCTGCAAAGATAAGTCCTGGGCCTAATTTTTTTAAATGACTAAGCATTAGGTTTAGTCAGTATTTGAGCTAATAATTTTTTTGCTCTCAAAAGCTTTACTTTCACATTACTCATCGGTTCATCTAATTTAATAGAAATGTCCTTATAGCTTAATTCTTGAAAATAACGTAGATTAATGACTTCCTGATAGTGCGGTTTTAATTTTTTTATATCGCGGAGTAATCTGGCTAAATTTTGTTCACGGATTATTTTATCTTCAGGAGTAGGTGACTCATCAGGAATGGCATAAATAGTATCGTCTTCTTTATTGTAAATTTTACTATTTATAGATGATTTGTGTTTTCTTACTAAATCAATATGTATATTTTTTGAAATGGTTATGAGCCATGTTTTAAATACATATTTATCATCGTATGTCTTTATTTTATCAAATGCGCGAGAAAAAGTTTGAATCGTAATGTCTTCTGCGTCATTTTCATTTTCTGTTCTCTTAAGCTGAAAACCATAAACATCATTCCAGTATCTATCAAGCAAAAAATTAAATGCTGTCTGATTATTTTCTTTTGCAAGTTCAATGGCTTGTTTTATTTCCAATGTTTTGGTTTTGAAATAAGATTAGCACTAAAGATAAATAATTGAAAGCTAATTAAGAAAATATCTAAAAATGGAGTTAGGACTATTAAATCTTTAGAGTTCAAATTATGTGCAGATTTTCCAATAGCAATCCATTGTAATAAAATTCTAAAACAAAATAGACCCAATACAATTTTCCAGTTGAACAAATTGACTAATAGCACTATACCCAATAACCAAAACATTAGTTGGCTGCAATAAAAAAGGCTAAGTAAAAATTTATGAATCGGTTTATAGTAATTAGAGGTGCTAATATGCCTTCTTTTTTGGAGTATCCAATCTTTTAAGTTTCGTTTAGGTTCCGACAGCGTAAAGCTATTTTTAGCGAAACAGATATTAGTATTCTGCTTGTTTCCGTTTTGATTAACAAACAAATCATCATCTCCAGACTTAATGGACATGTGATTCATAAATCCCCCTTTATTAAAAAACAATTCTTTTCTATAAGCTAAGTTACGGCCGACACCCATATACGGTAAACCTATATTTGCATATGAAAAATACTGTACAGCAGTCATTAAGGTTTCAAATCTAATGAGCATATTTAAGAAGGAGTAATTTATCTTTTTGTAACCTCCAAAACCAAGAACTATGGATTTCTCGTTACTAAATTGGCTACTCATTTCCTTTAACCATTGGTTGGAGATTGGCCCGCAATCTGCGTCAGTGAAAATTAGAAATTCGTTACGACTCGCTTTTATTCCAAGAGTAAGGGCATATTTTTTATTGCCCCAAAATTGTTCAATAGATTTGACGTCAACAACTTTGATATTTTTATGTTCTTCTGCAAAATCTTCTATCACTTCTAAAGTGTCATCTGAAGAACTGTCATTAATAAGAACTATCTCAAAATCGAAATAGTCTTGCGACAGGATTTTTGGAAGATTCTGTTTTAAATTTTCAGCTTCATTTTTTGCACAAATAATAACCGATAATCCTATATTGTGAGACTTTTTTCGCTTTGGTTTTTTGAATGAAAAGAAATTAAGGAAAGCGAAATAATAAACAATTTGAACAATTGAAATTGCAATAAAAAAATAAAATACAATATCTAAAACCGTTATCAAAGACTAAGAATGTTGAGGTTCTGAACACGAATCAAATTGGTCTGGAGTTTTACCACAAAACCCACAAGCATCACCATCTTGATTAAGCATAGGATTTTGACTTGCACAAGTGCCAGCAAACTTACCATCTTTTTTTGTCCAAAGTTTTATAGCGATACCAGCAACTGCCAATAATAAAAGACCTAAAGTTATAAGTAGAAGTTTCATTTCGGAAAAATAAAAATGATTAAATTTAGTACAAAGATAAAGCTTTTCAATGAGTTGTAAATTTAACCAGAGTGACTTTTTAAGTAAAAGTAGTGTCTTAAAAATAATACTAACTAAATAATAATTAATCATGAAAAAATTATTTGCAGAATTTTTTGGAACATTTTGGCTCGTATTTGGAGGTTGTGGTAGTGCAGTTTTCGCAGCGGCATACCCAGATTTAGGGATTGGTTTTGTAGGCGTCTCTTTAGCATTTGGTCTTACTGTATTGACAATGGCATACGCTGTTGGTCACATATCGGGTGGACATTTTAATCCAGCTGTATCTCTTGGGTTATGGGCAGGAGGAAAGTTTGAAGGTAAATCATTACCAGGTTATATCATAGCGCAACTAGTCGGAGCAGTTGTTGCCGCATCAGCTTTGTATCTTATTTTAAGCGGAAAGTCGGATTTTGTAGATATTGGAGGTTTTGCATCTAATGGCTACGGAGATTTGTCTCCAGATGGTTACGGAATGGTTTCTGTTTTAGTTGCAGAATTTTTACTTACGTTATTTTTCTTACTTATTATTCTGGGTAGCACAAACAGTAGGGCCCCTAAAGGTTTTGCGCCAATCGCAATTGGTTTAGGTCTTACTTTAATTCATTTAATTAGTATACCAATATCCAATACTTCCGTTAATCCAGCAAGATCTACAAGTCAAGCCCTGTTCGCAGGAGGTGATTATACATCGCAATTATGGTTATTTTGGTTGGCTCCAATCGCAGGTGCAATAGTAGCTGGCTTAATACATAAAGCTTTATTTGATAAGGAATAAAAAAGTAAACTAGGTTATAATAAAAAAGAGCACTTAATTAGTAAGTGCTCTTTTTTTAGTTGTTTTTTAAGGAGATTTCTGCGACTTTTTGTTCTTCTGAGGGATTATCTCCATTTTTATTTTTTATAGCTATGCTTAAGGCTAAAGCGTCTTCCATATAAGGAATGGGTTTTAAGCTTCTTTGGTAGTCTTCTAGAATACCTAAGTTTACCATCTTATCTTCTAATTCGGCCCGTATTTGGTAGTATTGGTCTTCTGGTAGTTTTGGTAAAGAAACAACATCTATCATAGAAGTTTTATCAACCGGATTAATGTAGGCGACTGTTTTTAAGTTTCTGGCCCGCTCATTACCTGTTAAAACATATTTTTGAGAATCAGGATTATTTAACTTTTGAAGCTGTAGTGCCAATGCATCTAATTTTGAGTTGTTTTTTTCAATATCACTGCGTAAATCAAAAATTTCGTCAACAACAACATTGTTTTCACTGTTTAGGGCTTGATTTTTTTGGTATAAATAAAGGCTTAAAGTTCCTAGTATAAAAGCTGCAATACTAGCTGCAATACTGTACCAAGGTGTTTTATTTCTTGTTATAGCGATTACTTTTGGTTCTTCTTTTGTTTTCAAAAGAACTCTATTTAATACACCCAGTGGCGCTTCAACTGCGTTGGCTTTAGCAACAATCTCCAAATTGTCTTGAAGTTTTATGTAGGCTTCCTTAATTTTTGGATGCGTATTTATTTGGTGTTCAACTTCCAAATTTTCTGCAATGGAAGTATCGCCTACTAAATATCTATCTAGAAGGCCAGATTGTAAAAAAGAATGTAATTTTTCTTCCATAATTTATGATTTAAACGTCGTAGACTTTTTTAAGTTCTCGTAAGCCAATTTTAAGTCTTGATTTAACAGTGCCAAGTGGTATTTCTAATTCTTCACTGGCTTCTTGCTGAGTCATACCCTCAAAAAAGAGTGCGTTTAAGACTATTTGGTATTTTTTTTCTAATCGAGACACATGCTCTTTTATGTCTATAACATCTTGGTTGAGCTTTGTGCCTGGCAGTATATATACGTTAGATTTATCTATTTGGACTTCTTTGTGAAATCGATTATTAAAACTACGCAATTTATCTATTGCGGTATTTCTTGCAATCCTAAAAAGCCAGGTAAATAGCTTTGCTTTTGAAGGGTCGTACTTTTGGGCATTTTTCCACACTTTTATGAAAGTTTCTTGAAGTGCGTCTTCAGCAATTTCTTCATTTCTGGTTACTTTGAGTATAGCACCATAGAGACTGTCTGAATAGTTTTCATAGAGTAAATTAAGTGCATACTGATCGTTGCGCTTCAAAAGCTGTATAATTCTTTGCTCTGTATTATTACTCAATGGTTATTAGTTTAGTTTAATGCGTTAGGGTAATGCGTTAAATAATATTTACTTCCGTTTCAATTTTTATGTCAAATAATTTTAATACTGTTTTTTGAATAAGATGAGCTAGATTGAGAATGTCTTCTCCTAAAGCGTCTCCATAATTAACGAGAACAAGTGCTTGCTTATTATGCACACCATATTCTCCAAAGCGTTTACCTTTAAAACCAGCAGTTTCAATGAGCCAACCAGCAGGAATTTTTACCTCTGATTCAGAAATTCTATAATGTGGCGCATCTGGGAAATTATGTTTTATTTTTTCATATTGAAGTGCAGAGATTACTGGATTTTTGAAAAAGCTTCCACTGTTGCCAATTTCTTTAGGATCAGGAAGCTTACTTTGTCTTATTTTGATTACCGCTTTAGAAATATCTTTTATTGTTGGATTTGTAATATTTAGATTTTCTAATTCTGCAGTAATAGCTCCGTAGTTTGTATTTAGACTATGAATGTTTTTTGTGAGTCTAAGCTTCACACTAGTTATGATATATTTATCTTTTAATTCCTGTTTAAAGATAGATTCACGATAACCAAAATTGCAATCTGATTTACTAAAAGTCTTAAACTCTTGTGTTTTAATATTTATAGCTTCACAGGAGTGAAAGACATCCTTTAATTCAACCCCATAAGCACCAATGTTTTGAATAGGAGCAGTTCCAATATTTCCAGGGATAAGTGAAAGATTTTCAACGCCACCAAGATTTTTTTCTAAGCACCATAGTATAAAGTTGTGCCAGTTTTCTCCAGCTTGAGCTTCTACAATTGCATAATCTGTTGTTTCTTTAATTATGTTAATGCCCTTTAGATTAATGTGGACTACTAATGCATCAATGTCTTTGGTAAGTAACATATTACTACCACCACCAAGAATAAAGATTGGTTTTGTAGCTTGCGTTTTTAAAATATGTTTTAAATCGTTTGTAGATGTAATATTGGCATAACGATTTGCTTTGGCATCAATACCAAACGTATTAAATTGTTTTAAAGATACATTCTCTTGTATTATCATTTAATCTTTATAGACTTTTAATGCTTCGGCTAAAATTTTTACGGCTTTTTTAAGACTACTTTCATTAAGTACGTATGCAATTCGTATTTGGTTTAGACCAACATTTGGTGAAGAGTAAAACCCTTCTGCTGGAGCAACCATAACAGTCTCATTTTCATAAGAAAAATGTTCTAAAAGCCATTGTGCAAAATGATCTGAATTTTTTATAGGGAGTTCTGCAATGCAATAAAAAGCACCATTGGGTTTTGCTACTTTTACGCCCTCTATTTTTTCTAATTCTCTAATTAAAGTATCTCTTCGCTCTACATATTCGTTGATGACTTCTGTAAAATAAGAATCAGGTGTATTTAAAGCGGCCTCACTAGCAATCTGAGCTAATGTTGGAGGACTAAGTCGTGCTTGCGCATACTTTAATGCAGTGTGTATAAATTCCTTGTTCTTTGACACTAAGTAGCCTATACGTGCACCACACATACTGTAGCGTTTAGATACAGAATCTATAACGATTGCATGTTCTTCCAATCCAGGTTCTTGCAGGATAGAGTAGTGGCTAATGCCATCATAAACAAATTCCCTGTAAACTTCATCAGCGAGTAAGAACAAATCGTGTTTTTTTACTAAATCTGCTAGTTTTTTTATCTCTTCCTTTGAATATAAATAGCCCGTTGGATTTCCTGGGTTACAAATAAGAATAGCTTTAGTTTTTGGAGTAATTAGCTTTTCAAATTCTTCAATTGGGGGAAGCGCGAAATTATTTTCAATTTTAGATATCACAGGAACCACGTTAACACCAGAAGCTGTAGAAAACCCATTGTAATTCGCATAAAAGGGTTCGGGAATAATAATTTCATCATCTTCATCCATAATACTACCAAAAGCAAACAAAAGTGCTTCACTACCACCAGTGGTTACAATAATATCTCTATGTGTTACATGAATTTCATTTTTACTGTAATAATCAGCTATTTTTTTTCTATATGCTTCAGAGCCTTCAGAGCGTGTATATGCTAAAATGTCTAAAGAATGAATTTTAACTGCATCCAAGGCAACTTGGGGTGTTTTTATGTCGGGTTGTCCAATATTTAAATAGTAAACAGTCTTACCGTCTTTGCTTGCTTGCTCTGCATAAGGAACCAACTTTCTTATTGGAGATGAAGGCATTTTAAATCCTTTTTCTGAAATTTTAGGCATTGGATAATAGGTTTGTCAGTCGTTATAAAATCTTAAAATTTGATTAAAAAATCATAGCAAAGTTAAGCTATTGCGACTAGAATTGTATTTTTATTAATATGAAATTATTGCTAAATATCGCTAAAGTATTATGTGTTTTTATCTTTTTGATATTCAGCAGTCTATCTTTTGGTCAAACCGCTTTTAATCTTGCTAAAGAAAAAAGTTCTAAAATAAGATTTCAATTAATAAACAACATTATAGTTATGCCGTTGGAGCTTAACGGTGTTAAATTGTCTTTTGTTTTAGATTCGGGTGTTAGTAGGCCTATACTTTTTAATTTGGTTAATATGGATTCATTGCAAATAAAAAATACAGAGCAATCTTATTTAAGAGGTCTTGGGAGTAATGGTAGTATTCAAGCAATTAGGTCGAGAGGTAATATTATAAAAGTTGGAGAAGCTGTAGCGGTAAATAGGGATGTGTCGCTGGTTTTTGATGAATCTATAAACTTTACATCGAGACTTGGTGTTTCTGTTCATGGTATTATTGGTTACGACATTTTTAAGGATTTTATTGTTGAGGTTAATTATAAGTCAAAATATCTAAGACTTTATAAAAGAGAATATTTTAGCAAAAAGAGAATTTCTAAGTGGAAAGAATTAGATATTGAAATAGTTAATCTCAAACCATATTTAAATGGAGAAGTTGTTGTGGATAATAAATTAGTTCCAGTAAAACTTTTAATAGATACAGGGGGTAGTGATGCATTGTGGTTATTTGAAAATAGTAATAAGAATATCGTTATACCTACCGAAAGCGTTTTTGATGATTTTTTGGGTAAAGGATTAAGTGGGTCTGTTTACGGAAAACGCTCTAAGTTTAATGCTTTTAAATTAGCTAACTTGGAATTACATAAAGTGAATGTGGCATACCCTGATTCAGCATCTTTAAGCATTGCAAGAAATTTTAAGGAAAGAAATGGAAGTGTTGCAGGAAGTATTTTAAAACGGTTTAACCATTTTTTTGATTATGAAAATAAAAAACTTTACATCAAGAAGAATGGAAATTTTAACTTACCTTTTTATTACAACAATAGCGGAATAACAGTAGAGCAAAATGGCTTCCGCGTTGCAAAAGAGAAGTATACAAAGAGTAGAAGAGATTCTTATGGTAGAAAAGTTGATAACACTTCCGGAATAGACTTATTTGACACTTATAAAATGGTTCTAAAGCCATCATTTACAGTAGTAGAATTGCGTAAAAACTCTAATGCAATGGAAGCTGGAATAAAAATCGGCGATATTATTTTATCTGTAAATGCAAAAGAAACAAGTAATCTCTCTTTACAAGAATTAAATAAGTTTTTTTATGACAAAAAAGGAAAACTATTAAGAGTTAGAGTAGACAGAGGGGGAAAGGAATTGAGTTTTAGATTTCAGCTAGATGATGTATTCAAGAAAAAAGAGCCCTCAAAAGAAGGCTCTAATTAAAATGTAATAATTTATTGTTATTGTTATTGTTCAACCGAACTTTTACCTTTTTTATCTAACACGCTAGTTTTGCTTGGATCTATAACAAGACCTTTTATTTTTAATGCTACAGTAGGTGTTTCTGCGTTAGATATTACAGTTATGGTTTTTCTAATTGGGTTTACACGATTAGTATCGTATTTAACTTCAATTTCACCAGTCTCGCCAGGCATAATAGGACCTTTTGGTTTTTTAGGAACTGTACAACCACAAGTAGACTTTACACTTGAAATAATAAGAGGAGCGTCACCAGTGTTTGTAAATTCAAATGTACGAACACCATTTGCACCTTTTTCTATAGTGCCATAATCTATGACATTTGTTTTAAATTCAATTTTTGCAACCTTCTTGTCTTGGGCATTCAATCCTAGACTCATTACTCCAATAAATAAAATTGTAATTATTTTTTTCATCTTTTAAGTATTTTAAAAATCTTATACCAAAACTATGTACTTTTTACTTCCAATCAAAATTAATACGTTGTAATACACTGTATTTAACAATAAAAGGTCTTTTGCTACATATTATTTGCGCATTTATTCTTCAAAAAAAGAAATATAAGTACTTTTGTGAGTTATTAGCAAAAATAATACCAAACAATGGATATACCTTCTAAATATAACGCTTCAAGTATAGAAAGTAAGTGGTATAATTACTGGATGAAAAATAATTATTTTCATTCGACACCAGATGATAGAGAGCCTTATACAATTGTAATACCACCGCCTAATGTTACAGGTGTGTTACATATGGGGCATATGTTGAATAATACGATTCAAGATGTTTTAATTCGTCGTGCCAGATTGCTAGGAAAAAATGCGTGTTGGGTACCAGGGACAGATCATGCATCTATAGCGACTGAAGCAAAAGTTGTTGCTAAGCTAAAAGCTCAAGGGATAGATAAAAATGATTTATCTAGAGAAGCATTTTTGAAGCATGCATGGGAATGGACAGAAGAATATGGTGGTGTTATATTAGAACAGCTAAAAAAACTAGGATGTTCTTGTGATTGGGATAGGACTAAGTTTACTATGGACGATGATATGTCCGAAGCAGTAATTAAGGTGTTTGTTGATTTATATAACAAGGGTATGATTTACCGCGGTTATAGAATGGTAAATTGGGATCCTGAAGCTAAAACAACGTTGTCTGATGAAGAAGTTGAATACATTGAGAAAGAAGGAAAGCTTTATTATATAAATTATAAAATCGAAGGTTCTGACGAGGTTTTAACCATAGCAACGACAAGACCAGAAACTTTGTTAGGAGATACAGCTATTTGTATCAATCCCAACGATGAGAGACATGCCAATCTAAAAGGAAAAAAAGCTATTGTTCCAATAAATAATAGGGTAGTTCCAATTATTGAAGACACGTATGTCGA